>OLNY01000558.1_pt1 | contig 33810 bp, 4 predicted proteins | sample 1671981 | NCBI WGS metagenome assembly OLNY01 (sample SAMEA3136632, study PRJEB25190) | human gut metagenome | biome: human gut; feature: human-associated habitat; material: faeces | place: Austria | collected 2013
TAAGACAGACGACAGCACAACAAAGGATGACACAACAGTTGACACACCGACGGATAATAAGACAGACGATAGTACAACAAAGGACGACACAACTGTTAACGTACCGACAGATTCGTCAGATGATAAAGTATCTGACAGTAATACATCGAGTGGTACATCAGACAACGGTTCACCAGACAGTGGCTCGTCAAGCAGTACATCAGACAGCGGTTCGTCAGATAGTAGCACATCAAGCGGTACATCGGATAGCGGTTCGTCAGATAGCGGCTCGTCAAGCAACAGTTATTCAGGTGAGGGCTTGAGAACTGCGGTAATGGGTGTTTATGATGAAGTTACAGAAGAAGTAACTGAAACAGAAACTCCGGTTGCCGAAGAGGAGGACGTTAAGGAAGACAATACGGCAATAACTACAGACGCCGAGATAACAATCGTTGAAGACGAAATTATTGTTGATGATATTGAAGATGCAGACAGTGAATTAAACACTGACAGCGCAACTACTCCAAACATAACTCCTGCACAAGCTATGGTTGATAAGAAGATATGTGACTTTAATGGTGACGATAAGTACAACGCTAAAGACAGACTATATATCACAACTCATAGAACTATAAAAGCTCCAAATCTTAATAATAGAACAGACAGCAGCAGAATTCTTATCAGTGCATATACTGAATAATAAAGACAACGTACCCCAAATGGGTACGTTGTCTTTTATATTTATATAAGAAACAAAATTCGACCAAATAGGCTTTTCTTTGACACGGAAATGTAGCATAGTTGTCATATTTGGTTAACTTGACAATTAGGGGGGGATGTAGTATATTAAATATATATGGATACAATTAAAAGAATACGCACAGTTAATTCCATAAAATGTAAAATAAGTGTATTAAATATACCCGGAGGGGAGGGGTTATATGCGACAAAGTGCTGCAATAAAGAAAGTTGTGGCGGTATGGACACTAATATGTATGATGTTGCCGTCGTTTGTTTTTACGGTGTCAGCGGAAAAAGAAAATATAAGTCTTGCAAATGTTGTTACAGAAGACAGTAAACTTGTTTTTGACGGCTTTACTTTGCAGTATGGTACAAATGGAAAAATTCAAGCATTAGTAGATGTCAGTATTGAAAATATTGATGCTACCGGTGTGGATTTTACTTTGGATTATGATAGCAGGTATATAGTTCCGTCCAACTTTGATACTAATGATATAACGACTGATGCAACGAATACCTTTAAAGCAAATACAGAAGTATTTACAAGTGAGGCTTATTTGACAAAAGAATATTCCAAGCTGACGAGCAGTTCGATACAAATGAACCTTGTACCGGACCCGCAAACCCCTAACGGTGAATATATTGGAGTGAAACAGATAGGTTCACCAAAAACGGAAGATGTAAAATGTATTTTAGCATCTGACAGGAAAGTTTCACTTGGAAAGATGAGTTTCCAAATCGTAGATCCTGTTCAAGTATGTAATATGACGCAAAGTCAACTTAATAGTATTTTAAGTATAGAAGATGATAGTGCGTATATTATGTATGTCGGAGATGACCATATTGAATACTTTGTAGATGTACTTCCGGCAGAATGGAAAGTTGTCAGAACACTTCTTGATGTAACTCCGGCAGTTGAAGAACGAACAGTTACTGCGTATTCTATTTATAATAGATGCTCAGATGCGACAAAAGCGGGTACATTGGCAGATTTGGTTGCATATTTGAACCAAACAATGAATACCGTTGTTCAGAGATATTCCGACGGACAGCAAGTGCTGGGCAATATGATATGGAACTCCGAAGATGAAACTTTTACAGTTCAATATAGCAATGGAACAGAGTATAATCCTTTGGGTAATGTGACTTATACGGTAAGTCAAAACTATGCAGGTACAGATAAAGTTGTAACGGTAAAAGTTACGGTAAAACCTGTTACAATTACCGGCTTTAAATATGATAATCGTATTTTGTCATACAGTGACAGTAACAGACCGGAAATTTGGGATGATTTAGAAATGCCTGATACTGTAACTCCTGTTTTGGACGGCATTGACGATATGTATGTTTCTCCGACTCAAAATCCTATCCAAACGGATTGGACGCCTGATGATGTTACGGAAGCTTTGAAAACAGGTACTGCGCCTGTCAGTGAAACATATACAGAAGAATTTGACAAAACATTGTTTGGAGCACCTGAGCCGGCTTGGCTTACAATTCCTGACGGATTTAATTGGAATATTGACGCGTTGAGAAATGTATTAAAGGGAAATGATTATCTCAAGGATGCAACAATAACTGCGGAAGTTGAAAGAGAAACGGGTATCTTAGATATAACGGTTACTCCTAAAGACGGAGCGGCTTTTGAAGACGGAACAAACTTTAATATATACCTGCCAAACGGAATGGTATTAAAAAGTACAGATAACAATGATTTTGTAACGGTTAGTATTGTTAACAGACAGGCAGTTATTAAAATTAATGCGATGTCTGACAGTGCAACGAGTATGACGAATACAGACCGTGAATTGATACAAAGTATCATAAACTTGGGTAATGATGATTTTAAATTGTCAGCAATTCCTCCAGATGATGCAGAAACTGCACAAGTAGGTTTTGTGTTTGATCCGAGAGTTAATTATTATCTTGGTGAAAACGAAAATAACTATGTCGAAAAAGACTATTCAGAGGGTAGAGCTGGTATGTTCTCTGTATACGAGGGACAAAGTCTTGCGGATATAGCAACATATATATCATTCCCTGATAGAAGTACAATTCCTATTGCATATCATGGACAGACCGGTTATCAGCCGTCTGAATATGACAGTGCAAAGGTTGTAAGTTGGAGCATCGAAGGTGATCCGACGGCTACTGTGTTGCCGACTGAGGGAACAACAGTAACACTTATCGGTAAACTTGAAGATTACTCATATACAAATTTCGGATATGTACAAAATCCGGACGATATTTACTTAAAAATAAAGGTGACAACACTGGCAATTCAGCCTACGGTAAAACCTACTGAATCGCCGAACCCGAGCGAGTCGCCAAATCCGAGTGAATCACCAAATCCGAGTGAATCACCGAACCCAAGCGAGTCACCAAATCCGAGTGAGTCGCCAAATCCGAGTGAGTCGCCGGCGCCGAGTACATCTCCGACTCCGGAACCGGAAAAAGAGGCAATAAAGATTACTACTGATGTAGGAAGTGCGGACAGTCCGGTAGAAGTTGTGCTTAACAGTAAAACGTTTGAGTACGATACAAAGAAAGTGGGTTATTCAACTGCCGATGTACAAAGACAAATGTACACGCTTGAGAATGTCGGTATAGATAATATAACCAGTCTGACAATGAGAATTTCCGATTTCGTTCAGACTGATGGAACAACGGCTACAGACAGTAGTCCTACAAGCTTTGTAAACAGCATACCATTGTATGTTACTTTCTTGAATGTTGGCGACAAAACGCAGTTTGAAATTCGTACAAAGCATGGCTTGGCGGTCGGAACATATTCGGCGAGAGTCAGCATAGGCTCAAATAAAAATGCTGAATTGGCATATTTCAATATAACCTTTAAGGTAACGGAAAATGAAGTGTATACCGTAACTGTTGACAACGGCGACAGCGTACAACAATCTATCGGATTGGGATATTTGATGGACGAAACAAGCAACAGGATATGTTCAAGAACATATGAAGTAGGCGAAACTGTTCCGATATATGTTCAGATTTTGGATTCCGGATACACATTCGATAAGTGGGAAACTGATGATGGTATAACGTTCGCAAACGCATCTCAAATGTCAACGACATTTACGATGATAGCGCAAAATGTAACGGTAAGACCGACTTATCGTGAAACAAATGACGTGTGGGTTCGTTTGGCGGACTTGAGGGATTATAATGAAAATGAAACAATGCCAAACGATTTAAGAGATTCACTTCCACCTTATGCGGCGACAACATTTAACGAAACAACATACGCATACAGAGTAATTGTAGACGGCTCTGTAGAAAAGAATTTCGTTGAATTCGACTTGAAGAATAAACTGTTGGGATTAACTCCGTCTATGACGGTGACAGCAACAGCAAATGGAAATGCTTTAGCGATAGCACCTCAAGTTGATTCTACATCAACGAGTGTTACGACATATAAATCCGACTTGTTTGATCTTCAAGAAGGACTTAATACAGTCAAAATTAAGACAGAATATACAGACCCGAATGACGGACAAAATTATTCGGCTGAATACACGATTACAATACTCAGAAAAAAAGCGGTTGATGTTGATATAAAACCGGGTAATTCACCTTACGGTTTAATCGAATCGTCCGACAATATAACGGATAAGTCAACGGCAAAAGATTTGTTCTCGAAAAATCATACATATGATGCGGCATATACACCGAACAAAGCGGTAAATACATATGATACAAAATATTATACAGATGCATGGGACGGCGTGAATTACGATGAAAATCCTTATACGCTGTTTGTATACAACGGACAAACGTTTGTTGATCCGGGTTTTAAAAATCTGAAAGATATGGACGGAAATACAGTTTCGGCGGAAAATGTAACTCGTACAATAGAAGTTCAAACTGTCAATGTTCCGACAAATGTAACAGATATAATGACAACAACATCGCAAACGGTCACTGTGGCAAATACAGGGGCAAGTTGTGTTATAAGTGAGTTGGCAAGTCTTAATATAAGACCGGGAGTGTATACGTTAAAATATACATTTACCGATACTGATAATACAACACGATTGTTTACAAGACCTGTAGTGGTTCTTGCGAATAAAGGTGATATTAACCTTGACAGAACTGTTGATTCAAATGACGCGGATATGCTTTATCAAAGAATGAATAACGGTTTCTATACCGATATAATAAATTCTGCTGATGAATGGGCAAAAATCTACGCATACAGAGTGGCAGATGTTACCGAAGACAGAAATGTCAACTCGATAGATGCTAACGCACTGTTGAATATAACGCCTACACCGTATTACGAATCACTTCCGACAACGGTTAGTGACAGTATGGCGACATTCGACCCTGATACGGCGGTCAGACAACCGGTTGCGACAGTTCCGCCGGAAAAGGCAACGTTAACGCTTGACTATCTCGGAACTGCGTCAAAACCTTTGGACAAACCTCAAACACCGAACTTGACAGCGGATAATGTCTATGATGTGGATAATGCCGGTTCAGGTATTGTGTGGTTTGGAATAAGTATAAAAAATACGCAGAATTTGAAGTATTTCCTTGACGGATTGTACAGTATGGATTTTGCGATAGATTATGACAGTGAAATATTCACTCCTTGCGACGGCAATATTAGAATCAGTACCGATACGGGCTTTGACCTTGCCGGAACGATTGAAAGTAACAATATCAAGTCAGATGTAACGACGAGTGATGTGGCGTATTGGAAGAATGCGGAATTGTATAAACAATCCTTGCAAAGTGATTTGGATATTGACCAAACAGACAAATATAAAACGGAATTTGTTACAATAAAATCAGTCGACGGTACAAATTTGCGACTGAGTGATTTTATACAGACTGATGGATATGACAGAGTTTATCTGCTTAGAGTACCGTTCAGACTGAATAAAATGCCGGAGGATGGTTATGTCGGCAAGCCGATAACACTAAACCTTACGGAACAAACATTTGTAATGGGCGCAACCGAAAACGGTGTAACAAATTCAGCGTCATGGGAAGGTGACGTGGATAAAACCACAGAAGTCAATAATGCAAAGAACCATTTTGACGGTGTTGAAATAGTTGATATATTCAATACTGACGGTAAATATAACATAATCGGTACAGTTAAGTGTTGGAATGATACAAAACCGGTTACAGTTGAAATATACAAAGACGGTGAAACGACACCGATGTATACATTTACATCGGCAGATACCGATGATGCCGGCAATAATCTTTACGGCGTACTCACTAAGACGACTAAAAAAGGCGAATGTGAGTGGAATTTTGAGTTGCCTGTATCGAATCAGTTCAGCTACAAAATGGTTGTAAAGAAACAATCGCACCTTACATATCCCGAAATCGAAATAGATAAGACGCAAGTGGATGATAATGCAGATTTGACGCTTGCCGATACTATTGAAATGATTGTTGGTGATATAAACGGCGATGAAATCATCAAATTGCCTGATAGGGCGGAGTTGATGAGATTTTTTAACCGTCAGAAACCGTGGATATTGGATAAAGCACGGTTTGAGGCGGCAGACTTAAATGGTGACGGAGCGGTTAATATGTTTGATCTGACACTTTTGAAACAAAATATGGAGAAAACATATCCGTCTAATATAACTAATGCAAATAATGGAGGTGGTTCCGCTTGATAAAGAGAATAGTAGCAGTTATGTCAGCTCTTGCGTTGGCAGTGGGATTGCTTCCTACGGTGTTAGCCGATGAAGTGACATCGACAAAGCCGGAGATAACTGTTGTTGCAAAACGTATAACAGGTGAAGATAATTATATGGAAATCAGCCTTGAAGTAAACGGCGATTACGAAGATTATTCATCGGTTGGAGCGGTTTTGCAATATGATCCGAGCCTTATAGTTCCGACTACATGGGACGATGAGGCAACAGCGGTGGATATGAGTGAGTCAACCACATGGGCTACAAGGCGAGCGTTGCCGACGCTGGGTAAAGACACATGGACAACTCACACCGCACTGACATATATTGAAAGTAAAACAGATACGGCAACAAATCAGACGACGAAAACTGGTTATTTGTATTTGGGGGCGGAATATCCGGGCGTAGTACCGAATAATACTACAGACCCAAGTGCAACGGCGGATCCGGATGCGACACCAACACCGACAAAGACGCCGACCGTAACACCGACGCCTGACCCAAAGGCAACGCCTGATCCCGACCAACATCAAAATCCGGTTGTTGTAGCGAGATTCACATATGCCGATGAAAATGCGAAAAAGAAGATAGAGGATCAATGGACTTCCGCATGGGATAGTGATTGGACGCAAAATAAAGTGCTGACAATCGCATCTGATGATGTATCTTCCGTATCACCGGCACAGTTCGGCTTTATGATTTATAAAGCGGATTTTTCAATGAAAGGTTATCAGTATGATTATACAGATAGCGTTCTTGAAACGAGTGAGCAAGCGGCGAATAAGGATATTGAAATCGTACTCGGACAAGGAAAGAGTGAGAAATCGGGCGGACTTAGCCTAAACGATATTTACGTAACAATGTTTTACGATTGGGACGATTCACTTATCGGCACACTGACATGTGGTGTCGGAGAGGACGCGACCGAATCGGTAAATGATTATGTAAAAGAAAAGTTTATTTATCCGGACTTGCAGACGAATACGAATTATTCAAGTAAGGAAAGAACGGATAATTATAGAGGGGAGTATCCTCATGCCGGACCAAATTCAACCGATCCGACAACTCCGGGCGGAACGGGAACGGTTAATAATGGCTCGGATTATCCGCTGACGAATAAACTTGAATATTGCTTTGCAGGTAAAACAATTCATGCAGACGCACCGTATGCAGGTGGCTGGACAAAAGTATCTGCCTCGAATATGTCAGATACATGGACGGCACTTGATAATGCAACCACATTTGACTTAATGCCGGAACTTGGTGCAGACGGTAATCCGGTTGATTCAAGTCAAACAAAACCGGATATGGAATCATTCGATTTCTCCGATGTTACCACGGATGATATAGATGGCGGTACACTTATGGTTAAAGCTGTGTATATACCGGGTGAATGGTTGGATAAAAATTATAATGAATTGTATTCAGCTGTAGGACCTATTAAATACGGTCAAGTTAAAAGCGGAATATATTCGGCGGAATTTGAGTATAGAAGAATTAATGCTTTGGGCTGTGGAGTCACAAAAGTAAAATCTTTAAGTGTACAAATGGATTTGCAACAAGTAGGTGCAAGCGATAGTACAGCCATTGAGATTAAGTTGGATAATGGAGAAGTAATTCCTGTTATGTTAACACCAACAAGTGCAGTTGATACAGTTGGATATATATTAAAAAACACATCTAATAACAATTATATAATTGGAGCCGAGAAAAGTTTGAAAAATTCGTTGACTAATGGTCAACCAATTCAACTTCAAGGTGCTGAAGGTATGATTTTTAAATTCACAGCGTCTACATATCTTGAACAAGCGTATCAGTGGGCTGTAACAGGCAGTACGATTACAGCATGGGCAGCATCTGTCTTTACTGCTATGAAACTTAGTCAAGATACTAACGGTAAAAATGTAGCCGCGACTAAAAGAAAAGCTATGACTCAAGCTATTGTAGATTGTGTCAAAGGAGCAATAAATGCCAGAGTTGATTATAATGATTTGACGTGGTATCAATTACAATATGCAATGTTGAATACAAGTTCACCATATGTATCTAACGAAGATGCGAAAAATTACTGTAATCAATATCCGAAACTTATAGAAAAAATCAATGGATAAATTGTGGGTTTGAAAAGGTTATAGATAAAAACCGAAAGGAGTTAAATAATGAGAAAAAGATTTTTGAGTGTGTTGTTGGCACTGTCTATGTTTATTTCGGTGCTCCCTACAACATTTGCGGCGCAAACTGCAACTAGTTCGGGAACGATAAGCGGAACACCGGACAGTGTAAAAGCACTTTCTTTTGAAATAAAAAATGGTATATTACAAAGTTTTAATATTACACCGGGTACTAAACATGGTGGTGGCGGTAGTATGAGCGCTATGTTTGTCACAGATTACCAATATGATGAGACAGATGTTACCAGTAATGATTTATACCAGTTGGAGACTGACTTTGGGTCATTTATGACTGATAACAATGCAGATTGGGAGAACGCATTCGCTTGTCCTTATTTATATTTTAAAAAAGATTTAGTCAAAATGAATGAAGCTTTTGATATGAGTTCAGATTATGATAAAACATATAGTAACTATACTTGGGCTGATGATAGAGGCTTTGCAGAGGCAGGGGTTCAATACCCTGAAAATTGTAAGGTTGTCCTTTATATATTGAGTGGTACAGCAGAGTCTGTTAAGAATGATGCATTTAAGTATGAATTTCAACTTGATGCTAACAGAAGTTACAAATTCCCGGAAGGTGGCGGCACAGAAGATACAGAAATATCTACAGTGGCATTAAATGTAACAGCACCGAAGATTGGTGCAACACCGGCTACGACTGCTACAACAACTACAACCGGCGTAGTGGCTAATCCGGCTGTTACATGGGATCCGGCTGACAGCACATTTGCTAAAAATCAAGCATACAAAGCAAGTGTTACACTAAGTGCTGACAGTGGTTACAAGTTTACAGATTCAACAACTGCAACAATCAATGGTAAAACTGCTACTGTAACACTTAACGGTGATGGAACATTAAAGGCTGAATATACATTTGACGCTATTAAGCTTACAGGTATTTCATCAAACAAAACAGGACTTACATCTTCATTCGCACCGAATGACAGTTATACACCTGATGGTTTAGAAGTTACTTTAAGGTATAGTGACGGTACGGAGGAGGTCGTACCATATAACAAATTTCCAGAGAACAATCTATCTTTGGTTATTGGAGCAGATTCTGCCACTGCCACTGATTTACCTACTAAATTAACTTTAGATAACAATAATCAAACAGTTTACGTTAAGTACAGCGGAACAGATACAAATGACGGTAATCCAAAGTATCAAGCAATAGATACAATTACTGTTGCAAATGCAAAAATTAAAACAGCACAAGTATCTGTAACATACCCTAAACCGGGTGAAACACCGGATACTGTTGCAACAGTACCTGACGGTGCTAATTATACTGCAGAAGTTACATGGGAACATAACGGTACAGAAGTAACAGGTAATTTTGAATATGATAAAGCATATGATGCTATAATTACAGTAAAACCTAAGACGGGTTATGCACTTGATAATACTAACGGTGTTGCTCTTACTGTAAAGGATAAAACTGCTATAAATCCTGGTGCAGATAAAACTGATACAATAGCATCAGATGATATTGACGTTGACGGTAGTGGTGTAAAGACTGTTTCTTTTGACGCAACAATAAGTACACCTATATCAGCATCAATCTCTGGTTCATTCGATTTATATGATAAGAATGACGTTAACATCACACTTACTTTAGGTACACATGTTATCGGCGACATCACAGGTATCACAATCGATGGACAAACATTAAGCAGTTCTGATGATTACACAATATCAGGAAATATAATTACAGTAAAAGGTGCAAGCCTTGCAACTAAGCTTACAGGTTTGACATCAACTGCGGCAAACAAAAACGTTGAAATTACTGTAACAGGTCAACAAAATGCAACAACAGCAACTCTATCTGCTATTGATACAACACCTTACATCACAATTACTGACCCAACACAAGGTGCAATCACAGGTGTTATTCACACATCAGGTACAAAGGTTGCTTTGACAAAGAATACTGCATATACTTTGTCAGCACCGACTGTTGCTCATACAACAGGTTATACATGGACAGTAAACGGTATCACAGGTACAGACAACGGCCAAACTTATACTTTCACACCGACAGGCGGTGAAGATATAACAGCAACTGTTGCATTGACAGTTGATGCCGGACATAAATTGACAATCAACAAAACAGGTAACGGTACTGTTACTGTAGCAAAAGATGGCGGAAGTACACTTACTGCAGAAACTGACGGTACATACACAGTTTATTCTGATGAAAGCTACACTGTAACAGCAACTGCTGATGACCAAAACAAAGTTACTGCAGTAACAGGCGAAACTATTGACGGTGTACAAAAAACACGTACACATTCAGTAGCAAGTCCTTCAGCAGATACAACTGTTGAGGTAACATTCGCAGAAAAAATAGCTCCGACTGTTAGCGCTGATATGACATACCGCAAGGGTGCAAATGACGGTAATAAAGCATTTACTATTACTTTAGGCGATTATTCAGATGTAAATGTAAACGATACTCCAAGCGGTACTTTTTCAACTGATAAAGCAACATACACTGTTTCAAGTACAGATTTGGACAGTGCAACAAACGGCGACCATACATATACTTTCGACTTCGGCGAAGGTATGACGATTTCGAAAAAAATCACAGTTCTTGCCGCAAGAAGTATTACAAGCGTAACTGCACCGACAGGTACATTTGCACATGGTGATACATTCAAATTGGATGGTTTAGCATTTACAGTAAGTGAAGACGGAACAAATACAACATACACATATGACGGCACAAGTTGGGATAATACACTTCCAACAGGTACACAGTTCAGTTTGGGCGATATAAGCTTCACTGATTGGGATGCGTTCAAGACTGCGGCAGAGGCAAAGATAACACGTCACGATACAACTGACTCAACTGCAGTTAACAACGGTGCTCAAATTACAGTAAGTTTAGGAACTGCTACAAAAGCAAGTAATTCTATTACAGTTGGTCAAAAGGCTATTACTGTTACCCCGTCACAAACAACAGGTATTAACAAGGATTACGACGGTACTGTAAAGGCACCGGCACTTACAGCAACAATCCCTGACGGAGAACTTGTAGGTGATGATGTTGTAACTGCAAGTGTAACAGCAGTATATCAAGATGGTGTTGCGGCTGGTCTTACAGACAAAAATGCAAGTGATAACGACAAAAATGTAGTATTTACTGCAACACTTGCCGGTGCGAATAAAGATAACTACACAATTAAAGCTATCTCTAACGGTAGCGGTAAAATTAACAAGCGTACTGTAAAGATTGCAATTATTAACAATGTACCGGCTGCAACAAAGAATAAAGCTGATACAAAGACAGGTAACGCTACAGCAACTATTCCGACTAATACAGAGTATGATCTTAATACACCATATGAAGTTGTAGATGGTGAAACAGTTGCAATTACATATGAGTATTCATATGCAAACATAAGCAGTGTAGGTCGGGTTAGTGATGTAACAGTGAGAAACATTGCTACAACAAATACAAACTACACTGTTGAACCGACTTATTTGGAAAATCAAAACGGTACAGTTAACAACAGAACTATAAAATCTATCGCTATAAGTGATCCAACTAAGAACGAATATAATTACAGTGACACATTTGATCCTACAGGTATTAAAGTAACTGTAACATATGACGGCGAAACTGATTCGGTGGATTATGATTGGAATGCTGTTCCTGATGATATTACATTAAAGTGGACAGGAACAGAGGAAACACTTTCAGCAACTCATAAGTTTAATTCAGCAGGTACATATACAATTACTGCGTCAGCAACCGGTGTTGACTCGGCGACAACAGGTGGTATTACTGTTAATAAATTAAAGGTTAATGTCACAGCAAGCGGTAATATTACAAAGGTATATGACGGTGGCATAGATTTAGATGATGATGACACAATAACTTATACAGTAACAAATGCGTCTGATGGTTATGATGATCAATTTAATGAAGATAATGTAAAAGTTACCAATAATCCTGCAAAATATAATGATAGATTAGTTACAGAAAACAATATTGTATGGATTACTGTGTCGAGTTTGGAATTAAACAATTCAAATTATAAAATTGAGAATTTTTCAAAAAATGTTACTGGATTAATAACACCTCGTCACATAACTGTAACTGCTATTACTGTTCCGACAGTAAAACAATATTCAAATGATACAGATGTACCGGTTGAAAATGTAGGAACATCAGCTGTAACATTTGATAATGTTGTAAGCGGTGAGAATGTAACAGTTGACTATAAGTATACATATAATGATACATCTGTAGCAGGCGATACAAGTAATATTACAATAAATAATCTTGTTCTAAACAGCACAAACACTGTTAACGCTAACTATAAATTAGATGAAAGCACTCCTACAAAGTCAGGTCACGTTGACGAAAGAACAGTTAACTCATTAACAGTAACTGCTCCGACTCAATTTGCTACGGCTCAAACATATGGTACTGCTTTAGCTTTAGCCGGTTTGAAGGTACAAGTTAACTTTACATCAGGCGGAACAAGCGCCGGTAGCGAAACATATGTATGGAAAGACGCGTCAACATGGACAAAGCAAGTTGAAGGTCAATCAGATGTAGATGTTACAACAGTTCCGTTTACTCTTGCTTGGTCAGGCACAACAGATGTACCGACTCAAGGTGAAACTCTTACTGTTCAAAGAAGTACAAAGGGTATCACTGCATCATACACAGGTACAAGCGTAACAGGTACAAGTGATGCGATTACAGTAAATCCAATCACATTGACTAAGATTAAAATTACAGGTGATGATGTTACTAAGGTATACGAAGGTAACAAAACTTTGACTAATCCAGCATTTACATATGCAATTACAGAGGGTATTATAAATAGTGACCCGGTAACGGTTGCGCCTAATACTGTTGAATATGCAGAGGCTGATGTACATGCATCTGAGCCGTTAAATATCACAGGTTTCCATTTGACAAATAATAATGATGGTAACTATAAACTTGGTACTCCTGATGTAACAGGTACACCGAACGGTACAATTACAAAACGTCCGATTACTTTAACAGCTATCACAAATATTCCTGCAATCAACAGATTTGAGGCAGGTACAGGCACAGACCAAACTGCAACAAGTGCTGCAAACGGCGGTGCTACATTTGAGGCGGCAAGTACAGACACTGGTATTGTAAGCGGTGAAACGGTTACAGTAATATACGATTATGCGTATGCAGATAATCAGACAGTAAGCAATACTGCTGTTGTAAACTTATCTAATGTAAGATTAGATACTGCAATCGATAAGAACTATAGTCTTACTAATAATGCTACTGCAACAGGTGTGGTAAATGAAGTTGAGGCAACAGGTGTTACAGTTACAATTCCTGATAAGACATATGAATATGGCGATAAGCTTGATTTGACAGGTACAACAGTAACTGTTGATTATGGCAATACTAATACAGAAGTATATACATCAGATGATGGTGTGAATTGGAAGAAGAACGATACTGCAGTATCAGAAAAGCCATTCACAATCACACTTCCTACAGATAAGGATAGCTTGGCTGTAGGTACAGCAACTGTTTCTGTAAAGGTTAAAGAAGGCGTTGAAGGTAGTGTTTCTCGCACAGTTAACAAACGTAAAGTAACTGTAAATCCGTCAAAGAACGGTGACGTTACAAAGGTATATAACGGTAACACAACTTATACAAACGGTGTTATTGAGTGGACAGTTGGATCTGTAAACTCTATTGACGGATTGTCTGTTACATTACCGACAGTAAGCGGTGCAACATATACTTATAACGATTCAACAGTTGCACTTGCAACCAAGATTACTGTATCCGCTCCGCAACTAAACGATACAAATAATTTTGAAATTAGCGGTTATACAAATCAAGAATTTGACGCAACAATCACACGTCGTCCATTGGTTATCACAGGAATAACAATTCCGAACGTTAATAAGTATGCTGACGTATCACAAAAAGTTACAGACCAAACCGCAACAAGTGCTACAAATGCTACATTTGAGGCGGCAGATACAGACACAGGTATTGTAAGCGGTGAAACAGTAGGCGTAACATTCGACTATAAGTACAAAACTTCAAATCCTGAAAGCGGTACAACTACTGATGTAGAGATAACAAACATTGCTCTTGATAATAGCGTAGGAACAAGCGCAAACTACTCATTGACACCTGATTCATTGACAGGTAGTGCAAATGTAGTAGAAAGAACTATAGACAGTATTACAGTAGCTAACCCTACACAGTTTAACAGCGATGTTACATATAACGATAAATTAAGTATAGCCGGCTTAAAGGTTACAATTAACTATACAGACAGAACATCAGAAGTATACACAGCAACAGTAGTCAATGACGTAGTTTCATGGGCATTGGGCAGTGTAAATATCAGCGCAGATAATATTCCATTTACACTATCATGGAAAGATACTGCAAAAGGCGGAACTTTTGCACAAGGACAAACATTGTCTGTAACAGGACATAACGGCAACCAAATCGTTGCAAACCATAAGAATGGTAATGATAGCGGTGAAGGCTCGGCTGTAACAATTAAGCCAATCGCAATTACATCAATCACTGCAGCAAAGAGCGGTGATATTACAAAGACGTATAATGGTGATACAGAATTAAATGACGCATCAAAGAGCAATATCGGTTATACATCAACTCAGGTAATCAGCGGAGATACAGTAACTCTTGGTGCAACACCTGCATATGAAAATAAGAATGTTGGTCAAAATAAAGCAATTAGCTTTACAACACCGACAGTAAGCGGCAATGATAACTATACACTTGGAACCGGCGCTACTGTTACAGGCGGTGTAGTCGGTGATATTACAGTAAAAACTGTTGCAATTTCAAATGTATATATCCCGTCAATTTATAAGGACACAGAAGACCTTGTAAAATCAATTTCAAATGCAAGTGCTATTGCAAGCGGTCATCCTACAGCTAATACTGTTGTAGCGGCTGATATTCTATCGGGCGACAGAGCTAATTTGACATTCGCTTATGAACTTACATATGCAAATTCAACGGATGATAATCCGACTGTAACGATTTCAGATACTTCTATTACAGGAACGGAAAGCGGTAACTATGAATTTGCATGGCCTACAGGATTGACAGGTACAGTAATAGCAGACGCATTTACAGATGCTACAATTACTGCACCGACTAATATGTCATATACACATGGTGATACATTCAATCCAACAGGTTTGTCAGTTACTATTAAGACAAGCAGTCACCCAACAGGTACAACATATACAGTAACAGGTACAGAGGGTAATTACAAATGGGATACAGATCTTCCGGCAGGTGTAAATGTATCACTTGGAAGTATCTCATTAAATAGCAATGACGCTTTGAATTTCAAGGCTCATTACAAGAATATGAAAGATCAGAAGATTAAGGTTTCTGCCGGTGAGAAAAAAGCTGAAACAGGTGTAGTTACAATGCTACAAAAGCAATTAACGGCAACTGCGTCAATAGATGCGGCAGATAAGACATATGATAGTACAACCGGTCTTACAAGTGATCAACATGTTACATACAAAATCGGTGATAATGGAGTACAGAGCTTTAACGGTACGGCTGATAACGTAAGCGTAACAGCTAACGCAAGTTATAAAGATGCTAATGTTTCAAAAACAGATACAACAATCAATAATGTTGGTATAACATTCACTAATATCGGTCTTGACGGTGATGATAAAGACAATTACATCGCACCGACAAGCATTGAGGAAATATCGGGTAAGATTAATCCGTATACAATTAATATAACGGCAATAGGTGAAGTTGCTCCAACTGCTTATTATAAGATAGCTAAGAGTGGAACTATTGATTCGACAGTTGACTATATTGCTGAAATGAACGGTTTGACAAAGCCGGCAATTAAGTTTAATTATGATTATGGTGATTTGGTTAACACAGTTGCAAGCTCTGTTACTGTTCCGATAAGCAATATTGCTTTCGTTACTGCTACTGATAACTTTGTAATAGGAGATAAACCTTCTACAATCAAGGGTAGTGTTGAAGTTCAAGGTATACAGAAGATTGAAATAACAAAGGACAAAAAGGGTTATAAGTATGGTGATACACTTGATTTGAGTGATTTGTCAGTAAAGGTAACATATGTTGGCGGTGAAACAAAAGACGGTATTCGATATAATGACACAGATTGGAATACTCTTGGTTTAACTCTTAATACAACACTTCCGACAGACGGAACAGTATTAAAGAATTCAACAGATAACGGTAAAACAATTACTGTTGAAAAGGATACAGTAAAGTCAAATGCAATTACAATAAACGTTGCAAAACGTACAGTTAAGATTGAAAGAGATGGCAGTGACGCTATCACTAAGACATATGACGGTACACAAGCTGTAGAACAGACAATCGCTCTAAAGGTTGCCGATTCACAAGAAGGATTTGACGGCGTATATAATAATGACATAACAGGTGTAACAGCTCCGACATATATTTACAGCAGTAAAGATGCTCAGAATAACATAGCATTGACAGGTACACCGACTCTTGTAGGTTCTAACTTAGTTGAATATACACCTACATATCCGTCATTGACAGGTAACATTACTACAAAATCAGTTACACTAACACCGGTTATCTCTGAGGATATTTATGAAAATAAATTCGCGACAGATGATAAGGTTATAACTGAAACAAGTGCAACAGTTGCAGATGGTAAGGTAACTCAAAGCGGTATCGTATCAGGCGAAGAGGGTAACTTCACATTTGCTTATACTGTTACTGTTCCAAAGGCAGATTTAGCAAGTGCAGCTACAAAATCTTATGCACCGACAAATACAAGCGAAAACGGTACAGGTAAGGATAACTATACATTTACATGGAATAACGCAAGTGTAGAAATTAAGACTAATGCCGCAACAAGTATGGCAGTAACTACTGATCCGACAGATATTTCATATCAGAAATATTATGGTGACAGTATTTCGTTAGACGGTATGGTTGTTACAATCACATATGGAAACGGTTCTACTCACGAATTTACATATGGTTCAGCTGAATGGAATAACGAAGGATTGACTGTTGCAATCGAAGACGGCGGTGACTTTAGCAAACTTGTAACAGGTAATAACGGTAAGCATATCGTTGTTTCAAAGACAGGTCTTGACAGTGCAAATACAACTGCTACATTAAAGGTTGATAAGAAAGATTTACACTTGACAGCAGAAAAAGCTGACGGTTTATCGGCAATCGAAAAGACATATGATACTACAACTGACGCAAAATCGATTCTAAAGTTTGGTATCACAAGCGCTGACTTAGTATCAGACGATAGCTTTGATAGCTTTACAGTTGATTCATCAAATGTATCAGCTACATTCGATACTAAGAACCAGGGTTCAGATAAGGATATTACAATAAGCGGTTTGACAATTACAGGAGATAACAGCGATCAGTATAATATAATTATGCCAAGCGGTGTAAAGGGTACAATTAATCCTAAGTCAATCACTGTAAAAGTTGCAGGAGTTGCTGATATTCTTGCCGGTGTTTCGGGTGAAGACTTGAAAAAGACAGCAAGCATTAATTACAGCGAACAACCTGAAAGTGGTGTTTCAGTAACAGTTACGGCAACATATCCTGATTCAACTCAAGATCCTGCAGGTCAAAAGACTGAAAAGGCACTTACATTCACAAAGACTGAAACAGGAAATGAGTTAGGAAACTATGTATTCACTTTGGATGAAAACGGTGTTAAGGGTTATGTTGTTAGCAACATAATCAATGAAATTAATGTAACAACTCCGCCACAGACTGAATATACACATGGTGATAACCTTTCATTGAAGGGTATGGTAATTGAGGTTAAGTATCAAGATTCTCGTGATGATAATATTTATACTTGCCAAGCTGACGGTACTTGGAAAGATAAGAACAGTACCACGATAACAGAACTTCCTGTATCATTTGCACTTGAAAAGAATGGTACAGAAAACGCATTGACATCACAAACACAACAATTAAGACGTGATACTAATGATGGTGCAATCCTTGTTGTTAAGGGTGGAGATGAAAGTAACAAAGACACGACACTAACAGTTAATAAGAAGGAAATCACTCAAATAACTATTCCGAACCCGGTACCGTCACCGGAAAAGACGTATGACGGAACAACAACTGTAACTCAGTCAATTTCATATGAGGGTGTAGGAGTTCTTGATGCAGATAAAGCTACAGTAAATTCACTTATCAGTGCAACTGCTAATTATGATACTAAGGATGTAGCATTTGATAGTGACGGAACAACAGTTGCAAGTAAAGCTATTAACTTTACAAATCCTACAATGAATGAAAATGACAACTACACAATGTCATCAAGTGCAACAGTTACAACTACAATAACAGGTAAGATAAAGCCAAAAGATCTTACTGTAACAATAACAAGTGTTCCTTCAATTATTGTAGGTCAAAGTAAGACAGTTACATTGACAAAGACTACTAACTATACACAGAGTGGCGAAGTAACAGTTGGTGAAAATACAGAAGAAGTTAATTTAGCTGTTGTAGGTGAGTATGCACAAAATACTACAGCTGAAGATAATGTTAATGTAACATACTCAGTTACAAATAAAGATAGTTACAAAAACTATAACATTATAGTAGCAGAAAATCCAACGGGTACTGTAAATAAGAAACCTGTAACAAAGATTGAAGTTACATCTCCTACAAAGACAACATGGTCACATGGTGATGATTTAACTCTTGACGGTATGACAATTACAGTTACATACAATAATGATGCTAATGATACAAAGAAGTATGAACATACGGGCGGTAAGTGGCATGATGTAACAGGTGTTAGTGATATAGAGTTACCGGGAACTCCTGACGATGTAACAATTACATGGGGTGACACAAGTAATTCAGCAACTGACGGTGTAATTCGTCTTGATGATCAAAATAAGGGTCTTACAACTGCCGACGGCAAAACGACAACATTTATTAAAGTTACATCAACAGTAAAGGATACTAACGGTGAGTATCAATCAGCTTCAACCGATAAAATTACTTTAACAAAGAAACAACTTACTCTAACAGTAAGCGGTAATATTACAAAGCCATATGATAATACAAGAGATCTTAGCACTGACAATCTTGGAAATGTAAGTCTTACATTAGACGGTGTAGCCGGCACTGACGGTGTTGCATTAAATGAAACAGCTACAAAGAACAACATCAAGTATGCGGGAACAACAGTAGCAGATACAGCGTCAGTACCGACACCGGCACTTGTAATCGGTACAGTAGTGTTAGCGGATAATGCTAATAATCAATATTACACAGTACCATCAGGTGCAAGCATTACAAATAGTACAACAGGTAAGATTAATAAGCGTCCTGTACAGATTACATCTGTAACAAAGAATATGGATACATCAGTTGATGCGTTTACAACAGGAACTTTGGAAAAATTAGTACAATCAACTACTGACGGTTATGGTATTTCAAGTGCTGACGGTTTCTATTCAATCTTAAGCGATCATGTAATTAAGGTTGATATACCTTATACATATAGCCAGACATCAGCAGAAGGTTCAGCAACTGTTACATATGATAATGCAACTGCGAAGGTATCAGATGAAAATGCAGATTATGTAGCTAACTATGATGTATCATTTGCTATTGCAGACGGTAGTGCAACTATTTCAAACGGTACAGTTACAGGCGTTAAGATTGAAACAACAGGTAAAACAGAGTATACTCATGGTGACTCATTCGACCTAGCAGGTACGAAGATAACTGTTACATACAATAACGGTGCAAAGCAAGATACATATGAGTATGACACAGCAAGCGGTAAGTGGATTAAGAACGGTACAGGTACACCGGCTGAATTGCCGAGTGAAATAGGTATTAGTCTTGGTAACACAACAATTAATGCAAATCCGGCATCGGATACAGATAAGACTGTTGTAAAATATGACAAGACAAATACAACACCGGAATTGAAAGCTACTTATACAAAGAGTGGTAGTGAGCCTATTCCATCAACAGAAAATCCTACAGTTACGTTGAAGAAGAAGACTATTACAATAACTGTTGCAAACAGTGCAGATGAAATCAAGCATACATACAGTGGTAATAATTCTCTTACAGGCGATGAAATCACTAAGTTGACGATTACTGCACCTAATAACTTCAAGGTTGGCAGTGATGATGTAACTCTAACTGAGGGTGCACTTTCTGCAACAATCGGTAGTAACACTAACGGTAATGTAGCTAAGAATTTAGCAATCAGTGTTTCTGGATATGAACTTAGCGGTAACGATGCAGACAACTACGAGATTAAATATGCAAGCACTGCAACAGGTGATATTACAAAAGCACCTTTGACAATTACAATCAGTTCAGTTCCGTCAATCAATGAGAATGCTACTGATTTGGAAAAGATTTTGACAAAGGGTGTAAACTATACACAAAGCGGCGAAGTAACAGTTAATGGTAATAAGGAAACTGTAAATGCAACTGTTAAGGCAACATACCATGACAGTACATATACAGGCAGCAGTGCAGATAAGAATGTATCATATACAGTTATAAACGAGGACGAGTATCCGAACTATGATATTACAATCATCGGTTCACCAAAGGGTACAGTTACTCAAAAGACTGCAACAGTTGAAATTATTAATCAGCCTAAATTTGTAACTGATACGACAAGACCACAACATGGTGATAAGCTTGGTACAGACGGTCTTAACGGATTTGAATACACTGTATCTTACAGTGACGGAACAACAACAAAGCATAAGTATGAAAACGGTGATTGGTTGACAACAGACGGTTATACAGAACCGGAAAACGGTACAGTATTTACATGGGAAAATACAAGCACAGCTGTAAGCTCTGATTCTGAAATCCGCAGAGATAAGGATAATCAGATTAAGATTACTGTTCCGACACCAGCAAATGAACCTTTGACAAATAAGGCAACTGCTGATAAGAAAAAGGTTAAGATTACAGCAAACGGTACATATACAAAGGTATATGACGGTACAAATACAGTAACACTAAACGAAACAACTCCTGAAATTACTTATACAGTAAGCGATGTTGCAACGGGTGATACTGTAACAGTTACAGCAACTCCTGCATTTGTAGATGAAAATGTTGCTAAGTTCGGTGATGTATATCAAAAGGCAATTAACTTTACAAATGTTTCAATTTCAGATAATTATGAAATCGAAAATGATATTACACCTATAATGGGTGCAATAACACCTAAGACAATCAACATCACTGAGTTGACTGTTCCTTCATCAACAAAGGGCTCAGCAGGTGAAAAGACTGTAACAAAGAACAAGAACTTTACAACAACTGATATTCTTGAAAAGGATAAGGATAATGTTACAATCGGCTATAAAGCTACATTCGTAACATCAGCAACAGGAACTGTCGATGCAACTGTTACAGATGCAAAGGTAGACGGTTCAACTGACCAAATGACTCTTAACTACGTTGTAGGTACTGTTACCGGCGCTAAGATTGAAATAACCAGCAGCAATCATGGTGGCGGCGGCGGAGGCGGCGGAGGAGGTAACTCCCTAAGCATTAAGTACGAAAACGCCGACGGTACAGCAGGTAAGGACGTAAGCAAGATTGAAGCTCCTGCAGAAAGTGACCCTGTAGACTTGATCGCAGTATTCGTTACAAAACCTGCAGACCCAACAGTTATTTGGACATCAGATAATGAAAGCGTTGCAACTGTAGACGAAAACGGTATTGTTAAGTTTATTGGCGAAGGTACAGCTATAATCACAGCTCAGTCTAAGACTAATAAGACTCTAAAGGATACTGTTACAATTACAGTTACAAAGGCAGTAGCAACACCGACTCCTAAGCCGGCAAATCCTACTCCGGAACCTACAAAAGAACCGTCAATCATCACAAAGACTATGTTAAATCCATATATCGTAGGTTATGATGATAATGTATTCGGTCCTGAACTTCCAATCAGCCGTGAAGAAGTATCAGCAATATTCGCAAGATTGATTGCAAATAATATCTACATGGATAAAGAATATGATACATCATTCCCTGATGTAGGCGAAGGTTGGAGTAAAGATTATATCGGTTACTTGGAGAAATTCAGTGTAGTAACAGGTTATGAAGACGGTACATTCAGACCTCAAAATTACATCACAAGAGCAGAAATGGCTGTTATGATGGCTAAGGCAGAGGGCTATGACATCTCAGGCTATATGTCTTCTGATGAATTAGCTTATCCTGACGTAGATGAGGGTTACAGTGAATGGGCTGTTAAGGCTATCAAGTATTTGACAGACAGAGGTATTATGGAAGGTTATCCTGACGGTACATTCGGTCCGAACAGACCTATAACAAGAGCAGAAACTGTTGCAACAGTTAACAGAGTTCTTGCAGATATGACTGTCGGAAATATCGAGGTACTTCCGTCAGATATGACAGAGGCACATTGGGCTTATAATGATGTAGTATTCGCAATGAACCACAGAATTCTTAAAGACGTTGCAGCTGATGAAAGTCAGTTCATCAAGTCAGAAGAATATGATAAGAATAAGATTACAGAAACAGAAGTTGTAGAAGACACATCAGACGAGAATGCCGGAGCGGGTGCATCACCTACTCCGGAGCCTTCTCCGACTCCAAATGCTTGATTAATAAGAGCTTTTTACGAAATTTGTAATAATAGAGGCAGCGGATTTTCGCTTGCCTCTGTTGTTGCATTTTCAAATTATACAAGAGTTTATCTTGTTTGCTTTGAAAATGTAATAACGTTATTGTCATAATGAGGTGAAGGCTTATGAAAAAACAAAATATATGTTATAGATTATTAACGGTATTATTAAGCGTTGCAATGTGCTTGCAAGGTGGATTTGTGGTGCCGGTTTTTGCGGATGGAGATTTCAGTTATTATTTGCAATATAACGAGGCAAGTGACGGAAAAATAAGCGAGGACCATCCTATCATCATTCCTGATGAAGATATAGATGCAGAATACGGACCACAGCCGCATGATAACTATCAAGGCACGGGTGGCGTAGTAGACGAACCTATACCGGATTGGAGCAGTAAACCGTACAGAATTATCGGATATACATTTGACGGTTGGTATACAGAAAATAACGGCGGAGGAACAAAGGTTGATGAAGATACAAATATATCATCATCAATGCTTGACAGATTTAATAATATCACATTGTACGGAAATTGGAGTTTGTACAATTCACCTGATATAACAACAGGCTCAGTTGCATTTTCGTCAAGAAACGTAAATGATGAAGATATTCCGTCACAGATAAATTGGACAGACATAAACGGGAATGATTTGACTTTTGACAGTAAAGTTACTGATTACTATACGTATGTGTATGCAAATACCGCGTCTGTAAAAATGGATTTTGAACAGTATGAGCCGAGTGCGACAACAAGTGTTGCGGTAAACGGTGAAAAAGTTTCAATCAGTTCAGAGGATATTTCGGGTAAAGGTTATTGGTATAACGGTGAGGACCTTGAAGCTCGTGACATCATAACAGGTAAAAATATTTCTACAGAATATATGAACCTTGACTTTACCTCGACAGATAAAGAGTATAATGAAATAACCGTTACGATTACAATGCCTAACGATAACAGTAGAACATATACTTTTCATGTTAAGCGTTTAAGCACAGAAATACGCCTTGCATGCGGTAATACACCATACGGAAAGATTATGGCGTCTTCTCAAACCGCTGATGCAAAAACTGCACTAAAGTCAACTTTTGATTCGACGTATAAGTACAGAAATATCTCATATAATCCGTTGGCATGGAATATTTACGGTACAGATGGCGTTGAAGTGAAAAAGGGTACTTCACTTCAAGAAAATCAATATATAAATTACGATAAAGACGAAACTGCAATAGTAGTATTTTCGGGTGATAGGTTTACAGATCCCGGAGTAACATTGTATGATTCTAACGGCGATGCAATAGAACTGACACAAGATAAGACTATAAAACGTACAATTCAGTATCAGACAGTATCGTCATTAAAATATGAAGATTGGGATAACACAACCGATAAAACCGATGTGAAAACATTGACCGGTGCAGACGGTGAGAATATAATAGACATTTTGCAAACTCAAAATGTTAAACCGGGCATATATACGATTACATATGAGTATGACCCTAACGACGGTACTCGTCCGTTAAAAGACGAGAGAAGTATGATTGTTTTGCCTAAAAAAGGCGATATGAATATGGACAATTATGTAAATATGCTTGATGTATTTATGTATGATAAAAATATTCCGGATACAAATATCAGCAATACATTATATAAATATCGTGCACTTGATATAAGCACAAGCGGCGGTAACGGAGTTGTTGATGAAACAGACAGAACCAATTTCTTAAACAAAAAAATGGCGGATTTATATACATCGCTTTCAGTTGATGAAACAGTAACACAGAAAGAATACAATGTTTCGACATCGGCAGATAGTAATAAAACACAACTGTATATGGACTTTATGGGAACAGAAACAGAGCCGAATACATCTGCGGACAAAACTCAGGAACTTCAGAAAAATGACGCTTTTTGGATAGGTTACAGATTTGACAATACAGCCAATCTAAAGACGGGTAATTTGAAGGGAATCACTTTGTCGGTAGATTATGATTCGAGATATGTAAATCCGACTGCGTTGAATACTACTGCACTAAAAACACAAATTCAGAAAAATAACCCTGAGCTTGAAGTATTTGATATAGCTGGAGATACAAATTATAAGAAAAACTATGCGGTTGATTCTTCAACATCGTCATATACATGGAATGATACAGGGTCTGTAAAAACACTTGTTATTGAATTGTGTTTGAAAGACGGTCAAACATTTAATTTGTCAGACGGTTATTTTATAAAATTGCCGTTTAAAGTAAAAACAGTACCGCCGGAAGGCAGAAATGTTATATCAACTAAACTTGGTGCTACATCATTGAATATGCAAATCGGTGATGAAGGATATATGTGGGATACAAGTGGTGCGTCTAATTCTATCACTGAAAATCTTATGGACAAATTGCAATATATGGGCGATTATGTGCCTGAATTTGTTCCGGAAGATCCGGCTAAGGAATTGGAAAATGCAGTTTACGGTACTGATAAATCATACACAGGATTTGAGAAAAAAGGCACGGTTGACGGTGATATTCCTACCGGTATGACATATAATCAATCAGTCGGAACAATAACCGGTACACCGAAAAAGGCAGGAGTTTTTGTATTTTACATAAACGGTATAAAATATCAGATTACAGTAGAAAAAGCAAAACTTACCGTTACAGCAGATGATAATACAAAAGTATACGGAAGTGCAAATCCGTCATTTACATTTAAGTATGACGAAACGTGTTTAAAAAATAACGACACAATCGCTACAGCTGTTAAGACTGCTCCGCAGATAAGTTGTGAGGCTGATACAACAACGGATTGTCAGGATGATTATCCGATAAACTTTGTTGAAAATAGCGGTGAATCTGATAATTATTATTTTGATTTTGTCAGTGGCAAGCTTAGCATAACACCGAAAGAAATAACGGTAAGTAAAGTTAAGATACCATCTTGCAGTATAAATGCAACATTCCCTTATACATTTACCGCAACTTGTTCCGGTGATGAATTTACTGCGTCGGGAATTATTAACAATGATATTATAAAGATTGAATATGACGTTACATACACTGATACCGAGTCAACAAAAGCTGTTGGTAAAAATAAAAAGGTAACGGCAACCAACATAAAAGTCAAAACTGATGACGATTATCCGGACGGGAAAAATTATACTGTTAAATCTGCTACTTTAACGAGCAGTGACGGTGAAATTGTTGCGGATAATATAACCGAATTTGAAGTAACAGAAGAATGTAAACTTGAATATACTTACGGTGAAACACTTGATTTAAAAACCGGTAACGTCAAAATCACATACGGTAGCGGTACTGTTGAAAATGTGACATTTGAAGAGGCTGTTGAAAAAGGCCTGACAATAAAATACAGTAATAAAACAACAGCTAAAACCGGAGATCATTTGAGCGTGTCGGATACCGGAAAGTGGCTTATGCTTACAATGGATGGTATAAGCTCTTGGTATAAGACAAATAATTTCAAGATAAATAAAAAAGATCTTCATATAAAAGCTGATAATAAACAAAGATATTACGGTGATGAAAACAGTAGTGTAACATTTACATATACTTTTACCAACAGCGATTTTGTTTACGGTGAAACAAGCAGTACGTTTACTGGCTTTGTTGCACCTGAATTTAGCTGTCAAGCTACTGCATCCACTGAAATTGATAAAGAAAAAGGCTATACCGAGTCGACAATAGAATTGTCGGGCGGTACAAGTGATAACTATAATATTTTGTGCGAAAACGGTACGCTTACAATTAATAAAAGACCGTTAAAGGTTGAAAAGATTACAGGTGAAGTACCTTCACTTATTTCAAAATATTATTTAAACAGTGACGGCAGTGAAAAAACGGCACCATATAAAGTGCCTGCATCGGCTGAAAAATCAACAGACAAAAATACAATGAACGTAAGTGGATTGTATAACAGTGATGAAGTTAAAGTTCTTTATAATGCACAATATGCAAATCACACTGCGGCTGAAAATGTTCAAGTAACGGTTGATGATTTAAAAATGGACGATACGTTCGGTAAGAGTTACAACTATACGGTTTCATCTGATTCAATAACAACCGCAGACGGCGGACGAGTTTATATTCAGAGTATAACAGGTCTTGAAATTGTTGAACAACCTACAACAGAATATGTTTACGGAACACCGCTTAATCTTGAAAGCGGAAAAGTAAAATTGACGTTTGATAATGAACAAGTTATCAATGTTAATTTTGAAGAATTAAAATCTTATGATGTTAAGCTCACATATACGGGCGGAGAGGTTGAACCTAAAAATAATGAACATTTAGTTGTTAAAGACACGGGAAAGACTATAACTGTCACACCGGATACTTTTTATGATGTTGAGGCAGTTACAACCGATAAGATAACGGTTACAAAACATGACCTTCACGTAAAGGCTGATGATATATATACGACTTATGGTGAAAATATAAGTCAGTATGCAAGCGGATATGGATACACATATACAGAAAGTGATTTCCAATATGATGATGCAGACGATGTAGAAAACATTTCGGGATATAAAAAGCCTAAAATTGTCTGCAAAGAGGATGACGGAACAACAAATGTAAATCAAAAGACATTAGCCGGCACATATACATTGTCTATAAGCGGTGCTGACGCCGAAAACTATAATATTTTGTATGAAAACGGCAACCTTGTAATAAGACAAAGACCTCTTATTGTACAAACGGTTAATAATATTCCTAATCTTACATCAAAAGAAGCATTTGAAAGTGATCTTGTAAAGAACATTGATGTCAAAACAGACATTGATTCGTCAGCTTTAACATTTGCCGAAAACAGAGGTCCTTTGTGGGATGATTGTGTGCATATAACTTTTGATGCAACATATACGGATAATTCGGCAGTAGGGGAAACAGATGTTGATATAACCAATGCTGTCTTGGATACAAGCTACGGTGACGCAAGAAACTATTATCTTCAAAAGATAGAAACTCCGCAAAAGGGGTTTGCGGTTAAGTCTGTTATGACAGCTATTGAAATAACAACAGATCCAACCCAAAATAATGACGGAACAAGCCGTGAATATAAGTATGGAGATAAGCTTGATTTCAGCGGTGGAAAGTTTAAATTAACATACGATAACGGTGATGTTATTGAAAATGTTCCGTTTAATAAACTTGCAGAGTATGATGTTAAAGCTGTATACACAGGTACAGATACAGAAGTTGAGGACGGAGCTTTTGCAACAATTAAAAGTCACAATGGAAATACCATTACTTTTGTTCCGCCGACTGACGCAACGGCAGAAAAAGTGGTTACAGGTGAGATAACCGTAAAGAAACGTCCTTTACACGTTATTGTAAATGACGCATCATATACATATGGTGATGAGCCGTCTACTTACACAATCGACTATGAAAAGAGTGATTTGGCAGACGGCGAAACAATAATATCCGCACTTGGAACATTATTTACTCCACCGACTGTACAATGTAAGATTGACGATAAAGATGCGGATAATAAGACAAATGCGGGTACTTATGAAGATGTAATTACTGCATTTGGCGGAAGTGCGGATAATTATGAATTTATATGTGAAGATAAGGGCAGTTTGACTGTTAATAAGCGTGAATTGAAAATCAATTCAATTAATAATGGTATTCCTGATTTAACTTCATCAATAGCATATGAACATAATTATCAGTTACCAATAAAATTGGACGGTACTGCGTCTAATTTGGATATGGATATAGTCAATCTTGTAAATAATGATAGCATTGATATTACCTATAAAGCGGTATATAACAGTTTTGAACAGACAGACAATGCAACTGTAGATATAGAAGATGTCGAATTTGCAAATGATTGTGACAGTAGTAAAAATTATACTTTAGTAACTGTACCGACAACATCAAGCGGTAAGATTATGACCAGACTTATGTCTGAAATTATTGTTAATAGCAGTCCGGATAAAATGGAGTATACTTACGGTGAATGGTTTGCTCTAAAGGGCGGCAGTGTTGATATTAAGTATAACAGCGGATATGTTGAAAGTGATGTACCGTTTGAAAGACTTGCTGATTTTGGTATAGACTTGACTTTTGTAAAGAAAGAAGACGGTACCGAAACAGAAATAGGAACAGTGAAAAACAATACATTGCTTACTGTTTCAAAGTATAACGGTGCGTTTATAAAACTTACAATAAATGATCCGACTAAAGCAACCGATGATTTGCAAGCGGCTTATTCTTCTGATAGTTTGAAAGTAAACAAACATCAAATGAGGGTTGTTGCCGATGATGTGACATTGACATACGGTGATAATGCGCCGAGTGAATACACATTCCATTATACGATGGCTGACCTTGTAAACGGTGATACGTTATCGAGCGAAAGATTTAACGAAGGACTTAGCGAACCGACTGTATCGTGTGATTATGTAAGCGGACAATCAGTTTGTGGAGAATATGATATTATACCGAGCGGCGGCGGAAATGATAACTATGATTTCGTATATGTAAACGGAACTGTAACTGTAAACAAGAAACAGATTACGATAGATTCTATCGATAATGGTGTTCCGACGCTTACATCAGAAATAATATATAAGAATAATTCAATTCTTCCTATTTATATTGAATCAACGGCAGTATATACGAATGAACAGAAAGATATGACTGTAAGCGGTATTATCAACAACGATGAAATAGGCATAACATATGATACAGTATATACATCAAAAGACGTGGCAGAAACTATAACTGTTAAGATAGAAGACGTTAAGTTTGACGATAGCCATGAGAAAAATGTATGTTATGAAATTAAATCATATCCAAGTGAGGCGTCAGGTGGTACAGTTCTTGAAGAACAGATTACAAGTGTTGTTATAACAAGTGATCCGGTTTTGAGAGATGATAACGGCAAACAGATTGAATATACTTACGGAGATAAGTTGAACCTTAATCGTGGTGCGGTTACGGTTGAATATGATAGTGGAAGAATTCAGAAAAACTTGAAGTTTAATGAGTTGACCAAAAAAACAGATGGTAAAGTTAAACTTGTATATACCGACGGTACTGATGAAACTCCTGCGGCAGATAATGATGTCTTGACTACTGCATATCATAACGGTAAGTCAATAAAACTGAAAGTTGATACAAAAGCAACACTTGAAGAACCTCAAACGGCACAACTTTTGGTGAATAAAGCCGTTATAACTGTAACGGCGAAAGATAAAGAAAGATTTTACGGAGATAAAAATCCTACATTAGAATATGAATACAGTGGGTTTGTAAATAGTGATGATGAGCATTCTGAAAATTTCAGAAATGAATTGGAAGAACCGAAAATATCATGCGATACTAATGAAAAAACTCCTGTAGGAACATATGATATTGAATTATCTTCGGCAAGTTCGGCAAATTATACTTTTAAACTTGTACCGGCGACGCTTACCATAAATAAACGTCCGATTGATGTTAAGAAGATAACCGGAGGCATTCCGGCATTGACATCAAAAATGATATATGATGATCCTCAGCTTGTACATAAAATTGACGGTGTTGCAATAAATACCGCAGGACAAGTTGAATTTGATAACCTTTCATATGGTGATACGGTGAAACTTGATTATACTGTTATGTATACAAGTGTAATTCCGTCAGATAATGTTCTTGTTAATATTTATGATATAACAATAGACGAATCATACGGAGAGGGAAGTAATTATGTACTTAGAGATGTACCGAGTACAACTTTAGGCGGACGAATTTATGATAAACAAATTTCGATGGTTGAAATTATAAAACAGCCGAAACTTGAGTATACATATGGCGAAACGTTGGATTTGTCGGAAAAGGGCGTAAGAATAACATATGATAACGGTTTAGTTGTTTATGATGTTGCATATGATGAACTTGGAGGTTATGGTGTTGACGTTACTCTGACAGACTCTGAAGGTGTGGAAAAAGAGGCTATAGACGGGGATAAGTTAACCGTAACAAAACATAACGGTGCATATTTAACACTTATTCCGCAAACTGAATTAAGCAATGTTCTTTCTGTAAAGAGTCAGGAAATGAAAATTAATAAAAAGCCGATAAATGTTAATATCAATGATGTGACGGCAATATATGGTGATAATCCTACGGTTGATTTTAGCTTTACATATAACGATAGCGATTTTGCTTATGGTGAAACACAAGACAGTGCTGAGTTTAAAGATAATTTGACAGAACCTGTATTTGTCTGCAAAGAACGTGATGGTTCAACAGATATAAACTCAAAATCAGATGTCGGAAGATATACGATTACAATGACAGGTGCTCAAAGTGACAATTATCGTTTTGTATATAATAACGGTACATTGGTTATTCAGAAGAGGAAACTTGTCGTAAAAGATATAACAGACGGTATCCCTGTTCTTACATCGGATATAATTTTCGATAATCAAGGTCAAATTCATAAATTAGACGGCAAGGCAGATAATGATATTTTGAGTCTTGAAAACCTTGTTAATAATGATAAAGTGTGTGTTTTGTATAAAGCAGTTTATAAAACAGAACAACCGACAACGAAATGTGATGTAGATATTGAATATGTTTCGATGGATGATTCTTATGGCAAGAGTTATAATTATGAAATTGATGAAACAGAGAGTGTTAAAAACGTTTCCGGCGGTAGAATTAATAATAGGGAACTTACAACTGTTGAAATTGTAAGTCAACCCAAAACAGAATATGTATATGGTGAAAAGCTTGATTTAAGCAATGCTAAAGCGAGAATTACATATGATAGCGGGTATGTTGAAGATAATGTACCATTTACTGAATTGGGAGAATACGGTGTGACTATCGGTTATCCGAATGATGACGGAACGATAACCGCTGCTAAAGACGGGGATGTGTTGACAGTTCCTGATCATAACGGAAAATGTATTGAACTTTTGGCTCAAAGCACTCATAAAGTTCCTACAGTACAAACTGACAATTTAACTGTTGAAAAAAGAGTGTTAGAGTATGGAGAGTGTATCGTAAATCCTATAGTTTATGACGGAAAGACATTACAGACAACCGGTACGATAGCATTTTCAAACGTTCAAAATAATGATAAAGTGACAGCAACGGGTGAATTTTCGTTTGAAGATTTTAATGCCGGAAAAGATAAAACAGTTAATATATTGAATGTTAAACTTGATAAACCGTTTGACGACAACTATGAACTTTCTTCGGATAATGTGTTGTCAAAAGGTAATATTGAAAAAGCGACATTGACTGTTTTGCTTAAGGAAGATGATATATCTATTTCTGATGAAAGTAATATATTGACTGTTACTGCTCCGGAGATGACTCAGTTTGAGATAGACGGTGGAGCTAAGTATCAGTATTCAATAGACGGCGGTAAAACGTGGAAAGATGAAAATTCATTTGAAAACCTTGAATTGGGACAAGAATGTAGTGTTTGTATAAGATTTGCGGAAACGGATAATTTCAATCAATCTGAAATTAGTATTCCGATAAGTAAAAAAGCTTTTGCCAATAAGATTACTCTTGTGTCAATAGACGATATGACGGTGCTAAAGAGTTTTTATACTAATGTTGTCACTGTTGAAAAAGAAGCTGATTTCAGAAATCTTATCGGAGATATAGGAGTAACATATTACGCTTGCTATAAAAATGATAAGGGCAGTGAAAGCATCAAATATCCTTTGACCTTTGATGGGGATGTAACGATTTATACAACGCTTAAAAAGAAGAGTAGTCATGGAAAGGGAAATAACAATTCTTCAAACTCTACACCTACGCCAACAGTTGCACCTACAATTTTGCCGACGGAAGAACCGATAGAAACGGAATCACCTTCAGAAACCTTAAAACCTACGCAAAAACCTCAAAGTGATACTAATGAACCATATATGTCGGGATATGACGGAAAAATCAATCCTGACGGATATATGACAAGAGCAGAGGCGGCAACAATTATGGTTAATCTGAGTGGTGGACTTGAGAAAGAAAGCATTAATATATTCAAGGATGTAGCTGATGGAACATGGTATAAAAACTATATTGCAGCAGCAAGTGAAAAAGGGTATATTTCCGGATTTGAAGACGGAACATTTAAACCGGAAGAACCTGTTACAAGAGAACAATTTGTTGCAATGATATTGCGATATACAAAGACATCAACGGAAAAGGGAGAGGCGTTCTCAGACGTTGAAATAAACCGCTGGAGTGCAGGATTTGTATATACTGCAGTTAAGTTGGGTATAATTTTAGGTTATCAAGATGGAACGTTTAAACCTGAAAATCCTATAACCCGTGCAGAGGCAGCGAGAATTGTGAATGTTGCAACAGGCAGAATACCTGATAAGGCTGTGATTGACGGTATGATATGTCCATATAGCGATTTGTCAAAATCGCATTGGGCTTATTATGAATTAATGTATGCGTCAACATATGTGCAAAAAGATTAATCGAAAAGAGTACAGATTTTGATGTGACCCCCAAAAGTTAGACTTTTTATAGCGTAGTAGTTTTAACGA
>OLNY01000563.1_pt1 | contig 33550 bp, 19 predicted proteins | sample 1671981 | NCBI WGS metagenome assembly OLNY01 (sample SAMEA3136632, study PRJEB25190) | human gut metagenome | biome: human gut; feature: human-associated habitat; material: faeces | place: Austria | collected 2013
TATTTATTAAAGTATTTCTTTTTACACCAAGTCTCTTCAAAACAACTTCATCTTCAATTTTTTCTCCATTAAGTCTAAGTTCATTTTCAATGGATCTAAGCCTATTCGTAAACTCCCCATAATAATAAGACGGAATCTGCTGCAGATAATATACAAAACCTTTCAGTTCATGAATCACATAAGAAAAAGCGTAAGATTGAATCTTATGTTTTCCATTATAATTTATTAGTGATTTCAAAAGACCTACTGCTCCACACTGATACAGATCTTCTCTGTATTTTCTATAAGAACCAAAATGAGTATCTACTATAATATATATCCATCTTTCCTGATATCGGATTGTAAGCTCTTTTGCCTTGCTTACGAGAAATGGATCTGAATTATTATAAAGAAAAAATATATCCTCATCAGAAACTTTATGTTTTTGTATGCGTTTTCTTTTTTCAATTTGTTCTAATGGAAAACCGGATTTTATCAATTTATTTTCAGAATATTTTTCTAATTCCTTGTCATCCCCTTCAATACAAGACAATAATAGCCCGATTTCATCTTTTGTCATGGTTTATCCCTCCAATTTAACATATTTTGTATCTGTTTAATACATTTTTTCTTGATACAAAATAGAATTGTCAGAAATTCAAGGAATAAACCCTTTTTTTAAATAAAAAAAAGAGTCCAAAAAACGGACCCTTTTTTTGTTACATTTTGATCAAAAACGGATGATGTTGACAGCTTCGTGGAAAGTATCGATAACCGCAGAGATATCATCATGGTCAACGGAGGCCATAATAATATGATCGTAGCGTTCCATAACTTTATCCGAAAGTATTGTTTTAAACAAAGATTCTATTGCCTCCTTATCCATAACCTCAAGTCTGTCAAATACTAATATCCTTGTTCCAGAAATACTTGATATCATATCCATCAGCGTGAATACAGCAAGCATCTTTTCGCCATCTGATAACGCATTAAGAGGAAGAAAACATTCCCTTCCATGAGGACGGCATTTTACTTCAAGGCCATTGTCCCCCATATCAAATCTGATCTCAGTATCTGAAAATACAGACTTCATAAAACCATTCACATGCTCATAAAACGGCTGAAGCAGGAATTTTAATATTGTATTTGTCAGCATTCCTTTTTTAGGTTCTGATTTTATGACAAGACCACAGTATAGATCGTACTGTTTACTTAACTGCAGATATCTTTCATATGCTTTACGGCATTCATTATATACAGCTGCCTGTTCGATATATCTGCGGCATTTGTCAGCTTTGACTAAAAGCTGTTCATATGGAGGGATTGGTGATGGTTCCTGTGGCTTTTCAGGGATTGACCTTCTTAATTCCTGAATTCGGTTATAAAGATTTAATTTTTCATTAAACCTATTGATATCCGTATTCACCTGATCCCTTTGTACGATGATCTTATTTAACTGCTGGACCAGCAATGCATGCTGGTTTTCCATCTCACGGATAGAATGTTCTATGTCTGCAATATTCTTTTCAATATCTGATTTGCAAGAAGTCTTATCCGTGTTACATGTCAAACGGTCACATAATGGGCAGACTTTTGTGTCAAGATTTGCCAGCATTCTTTTTAACGGGGTGCAAGCCTGTTTCATACTGGATATACTACGGACTGTCTGTTCAATATTCTGTCTGGTTATATTTTCTGCATTCTGAATACGAGTTACTGCTTCTGCGTCATATTGTGGAACCTTTCCCATATTATTATAGTCAGTAACCCATGACTGATACATTCGAAGCGAGTTTTCTCTCTCTGAGACACGTTTCTTATAAATTGACCAGATCTTTTCCTGTTCCTTTATAGCCCCTACTTTACGGTTGATATCATCCAGTTCATTCTGGACAGAATTGATATCAGGAAGCGGAAGAAAGCCTGTAAACATTGATCTCTGAAACCATTCGCTTTTCTGTCGATTAAGATCAGTCCTTACTTCAAACAGTGTTTTATATGCATTATTAACATCAGAAATAGATATCGGTGCTGGCGCTTGTGGAAAAAGTCCTGATAAGACTTTAGCTTCTTCATCCGAAATACCTGACAGTTCATTTAACTTATTAAAATCCATCGAAATGGGAATGATAGACATCAGATATTTCGCAAAATCAGGCATTTCCATTCCGAACATAACTTCTGAAGAAGTTGTGATATCAAGTGCTTTGGAAGTTCCCTGCATCCTGTCTTCCAATAATTTATCCAATGCTTTTGCAGAAACCTTTTTTCCGTTCACTGTACATTTCGATGGAAGTGATCTTCTAATATAAAGCGAAGAACCATCTGCAAAATCCACCTCTAATTCTTTTGGACCGAATATTCTAGCTCCTTCTACTTTTCCCGTAGTAAGAAATTCCCATAATACACATTCGTCCTGAGTAGTAAAAAAAGAATTACTTGTTTTTCCTGCGGCAATATGTATTCCAGATTTCATGCATTCCTTTCTCATATTTTCTGCCGTCTGGTAAAAGACTTTTTCCTTTACATCATTTCCATTAACCTGGAATGTATCCGAAAGGTAGCATTCTCTTCCTATAATTGTATTTTCTCCGTCATCAATGATTGCAGAAACAGAAAGATGATCCTGCCCGTGGCGGATCGGATTGTTTGGAAGAACACCATTTAGCAAATACCGAAGTGCCATCTGCATAGAGGATTTTCCTCTTCCATTTTTTCCTAACAATACATTAATTTGGGATAACGCATACGTTCCATCCGGACACGATTTAAAATTTTTTACTTCTAAGTTTTTGATCTTCATAAATTAGATCTCCTTTCTTCATAAAAATGTTTTCATTAATAATATGTATTTCAACTCATCACAAAAGAAAAAAGCTGCATCTCTGCAGCCCTCTTCTTATTCTCTTTTTGGGAAATAAAACATTACTTTATCTCCTTCTATTTTTAATCCTGCTGAAAAATACTTCTGCTTTTTTTCGCTGAAGAAGCCTTCAAGCACGGGGGTTTGTCCTCCTGTAAACAATGCTTCGGCCATATCTGGTTCTATTTTTCTTCCTAAATACTGATATGGAACAACTGGTCTGCAGCCTTTTTCACAGTTCCAACCAAATCTGCCTTTTATAATTTTTCCTCCGCATTTTGGACATCTTGCATAGATATCCGGCATCTCTGATTCCAAGGAAGCGTGTTTTTCAAATGAAACCTTATAGTTTGTAACTTTACCATCCGTAAGTTCCTTTTCAAGAACTAACGTAGCTTCAAATTTTGTACCGTCTTTCTTTTTGAACCCTGTTAATGGACCTATTTTCTCTTTATTTAACAGAGTTTTTACCTGGCTTTCCGTGAGCATCTTTCCGCATATTTTGCCAATAGAAAATCTGCAGCCATTTTGATAATCAGAGCATCCATATCCCCAATTTAACTTCCTAAGCGGATGCCCACATACGGGACACATAAGTTCTGTCTTGGAATCATCTTTTCCATATTTTCCAGAGTGAATAGTTCCTTCTTCCATTGTTGAAATCTCCTTACACCATTTGATAACATCCTGATATAGCTCATTAAGGAATTGATTCGGATCCTTTTTGTTTTCCATTATTAATGTCAGATCCTTTTCACATTTTGCAGTAAGCACTGCTGATTTTATATCCTCTACTGGAATTGCGTTTATAAGCTCCCGTCCTGCCAAAGTAGAATATATTTTTTTCTTATCTCGCTGTAAAAAGCCTCTCGTTATCAGCTGCTGTACGATACCTGCTCTTGTTGCTACAGTTCCAATTCCTTCGATCTGACGGTCAGCCATCAGTTTACGAAGTTCATCATCTTCAAGATCTTTACCAGCAGTCTTCATTGCTGCCAAAAGAGTTTTGTCCGTATATGCTTTCGGTGGCTCTGTTTTCTTTGCAACAGTTTTACAATCTGCTGTTACTTCTTCATCCACATGCAGTGATGGAACCAGTTCTTCCTTGGATGAACCATGCACAAACATCCATCCTTTATCTGCAAGAACAGAACCATTCGTGATAAAGTCTTCCCCGTTGACAGTCGTCACGATTTTTGTCTTTTCAAACCTCGCATCAGGATAAAGAATACGGATGACTGAATCTGCTATCATTCCATATATTTTATCTTCATCATCACTAAGTCCGGAAGGTGCCTGTTCAGTAGGAATGATTGCATAATGGCTTCCAACCTTAGAATCATCAAAAAAGAGTTTCTTATTCTTTGCCATATTTACGGATTGTGCATCCTGATTAAACAGATCTGCAAATCCATGTGTCTTTAACATCTTGTGGATTGAATGAATGGAATCAAACATATCTTCCGGGAGGAACTGAGAATCCGTTCTTGGGTAGGTTACGTAGCCTTTTTCGTAAAGCTTCTGAATAATATTAAGAGTCTTATCCAGAGTGAAACCGTAACTGCTATTAGCATCCATCTGTATCGTATCAAGGCTGTAAAGATACGGAGGTTTTTTATAATAATCAGTTTTTGTTATATCTGTTACAGTTCCTTTATTCACACAGTTTGCAAGGATCTTATCTGCTTCACTTTTTTCCTCGAATTTGCGGCTTTTATGGATCCCTTTGTAACTTTCTCCTGCATTTGTTGTAAAAGTTCCTTCTACGACATAATAATCCGCAGGTTTAAAATTTTTGATATCAAGGTCTCTTTTTACGACCATAGCAAGAGTTGGTGTCTGTACCCTTCCTACAGAGACAACATTTTTTCCGGCATTCGTAAGAGTCATTGCCACCGTAAGATTGCATCCTACTGCCCAGTCCGCAATAGAACGGCATCTTGCAGATGATACAAGTCCTGCGAGTTCACTATTATTCAAAAGATTGTCGAAGGCATATGTAATGCCATCTTTTGTTGTACTGGAAAGTTTAGCTCTCATAACAGGTTTTCTGCATTTACTGTATGAATAAAGATAATAAAAAATGAGTTCTCCTTCACGATCAAAGTCAGTTGCATTTATGATCGCATCAGCTTCTTTAAAAAGCTTGTTGACAATGGAATACGTCTGTTTTACAGGATTCTTTGATCTCAGGTTCAGAACTATCTTATAATTATCCGGAATAAATGGGACCGGCATGTTTCTCCAGTTTTTATAATCCGGATTATATTCTGATGCATCCGCCAATGTACAAAGATGTCCGTATCCCCATGTTACCTGGTATTGTTTTCCTTTATAGGATATTTCATAATACCCATCTTTCTTATCCTGCTTATGGAATGACGGTCCACCGAGAGAAGAAGCTATTTTCTCAGCCATATCAGGCTTTTCTGCATAAATTACAACCATGGAACATTTACCTCCTCTGTGATATTTGTGTTGTTTCGTATAAGAGACCGGAGTATTTTCACAACTTCCTTTTCTTCAGCCGTTTCCGGAGCTGGTCCGGTATAAATGATCCACAAAATAAATTCGTAACAAAGCCTAAGATTAGGAATGATAATATCTTCGATTTCCTCCACCGAAGGCCACCAGTTTTCTCGCTTGATAAGGCAATTAGACATAGATGCACACAAGTTATCGTATTCCGGCAGTGTCATATTGACCAGTTTTCGATTCTGTAACAATTCATAATGATCACCCATAAATTGCTTTAAAAATACGTACCGTGTAGAAGACTTTACCGTTTTTCCTTTATAAAGAAAAAAAAGTAAAAATCCAAAACTAAATTTTATAGATGGCAAGAAAAACTCCTGTATTTCTTTACTTGCAGGTATCTCTTCTGTATGGATAAACTCTATCTTTTTTATGATATTATAAATCTGTGTATATTCATTAATATCCAGATATACACAGCCATCTGTCAACTTTTCAGTTTGTTTTGTAAAGAACATATAATTGCACATGGCGTCTTCTATCTTATCGTTCACATACTCCCTTAATTGCTTGTTTTCCTGAGTATCAGGGATTCCGTTTTCATTTTCGACCAGCCATGTCAATAACAAAAGAAAATGCCCTATATGACATGAAGTCATCATATCTATTTCTTCCGTTGTTGGAAGCCGTGATAATTTGCAAACAATTTTTTGCGCAATTTCACATAAGTCATCATACTCATCGTATGAGATAGTCATTTTCTGCATAACAAATAGACCTCCTTTTCGTTTCTACTTATAATATGTATGATTTTCCAAATTTTGGCTGATTTTTATAAGAAAAAAAGAGATGCTGCTCTCACAACATCTCTAAAAAATTATTTTTTCTTTTTGGAAGAATCTTTTTTCTCAGATTTAGATTTTTTATCATCTGTTTTTTTCTCTGATTTTTTCTTAGACTCTTTTGCTGCTTTCGTTTCAGTTTCTGTTTCTACAGTTTCTGTAGTTACCTGTTCCGCTGTTTCCTGTACTTCATTGGCGCCTGGAACCAAATTGGAAATAATATTCTCAAAGATCGGAGCAATTTCCTTCGGAACAAAATCTGCGATTATGGAATCATCAATCGGTTTTACTTTCCAGTCTGCATATTTTTTATCAGTGCTGGTTGTATCCTTTTTTGAAGCTTTCACTGTAGAAGTGCTGCCACTTCCTGAAGAACCAGACTGTGCCTGAAGTTTACTAAGTCTTGCGGCCAGAATGCTGTTCTGTTTATTCTTCATTTCCTGTTCGTTCTGAAGGGCTTCTTTTTTTGTCTTTTCCTTACGCTCAGTCTCTTCTTTCTTTCTGGCTTCATCATTAGGATTTTCTGTTTCCGTCTCCGTTTGAGGTTCTGTCTGTTTCTGATCTCCTCCACTGGTATTACCTCCAGTGTTTCCACCAGAATTTCCTCCTGTATTTCCACCGGTATTATCATTTGTCTGAGGTGGCTGGGTTTCCGGAGTATCAATCTTACGGCTCTTTACATTGACAGATATAATATTGGAATTTGAAGAATATTCTTTTCCATTGATCTCAATGTTTGCATTAGCTGTAAATCCGGCGTTATTTGTGCCTTTATTTTTCTTAATATTATTTGCAAATACAAGTTTTCCGGCATTTGCAGTTTCAATAATGTTGCCTTCTGGCGTGATAGTGAATTTTACTTCTGTAACTCCCGATTTATCAATAGAAATTTTTCCACCAGGTTCTGCTTCTCCAAGATCTGTATCTTTATCGTTGATGACAGCTGTTACTTTTACTTTTGCAGCTCCTTTTATTTCAGGAACCTGAATTTCTTTTAATGTAACAAAAGACGGGGTTGCTACTTTGTATACAAAGTCACTTGACTTACCGTAAATCTTTGCACTTAATGAACCGAGATTCAGATCGAAATCCTTATCGTATTCAATTGCTCCGGAAACAGTATCTTTATACTCTTTTCCATCATAAGTAAGAGATAAAGATGGCTTGGCAAGTGAAGCTGATTCAAATTTTGATGTCAAGGATTCTGTAAATTCTGCAGAATCCTTGTCTTTTGTTACGGAAACCATAGTACTGCAGGTTGCTTCTGTGGTACCTTTTTCAACTGCATCATCTTTCATTTTCAGAACAGCTGTAAATTTAGCTTCCATACCTGAATAGGATTGGATCTTTGGTGTAAATACAATTTTTGTTACATTCTGATAACCGGAAAGATCCATTTCAGCAGTGATTGGAACTTCTGTTTCACCAGAATCACTTGTAATAATAGCTTTTCCACCCTCCAGGTAAGTGTTTGACCCCACATTGAGTTTTTTTACTACAAGGGACGGATCCACATTATATGTGATTTTTGAATCAACAGCGTCTTTATAAGAAACCGATACTGTCTGGCTAAACTCATCTGCCGGAGTCAGCACATCTGAAGACTGGTTCATAAGGACCATAACCGCTTTTGCAATATTATTCTTTTCTGTTTCCGACTCTGTCTGTTTTTCCGATTCTGTCTGTTTTTCGGATCCTGTTTCCGTTTCTGACTCTGTCTGTTTTTCGGACTCAGTTTCAGATTCCGACTCTGTCTGTTTTTCGGATTCTGTTTCCGTTTCTGACTCACTTTCTGCCTGTGTCTGCGGTTCTGTCTCTTCTGCATCTGCTTCTGATTCCTCATTAACAGCTGTTTCAGCACCATCTGTAACTTCTGCGGCAGATACATAAACACTGAACATAGGACTGCAGCCACAGATTACAGACATCGCAGTACATACAGCACAGATAAATGGCCTGAAATATCTTTTTACCATTTTTTAAGATCTCCTCTCTTTATGAATTTAATATTTTTAATATCAATCTTAATATGTCATTTTTTCAAAAAAACAGCAAAAAAAGACAGTCTATGAAACAGACTGCCTTTTTCTCATTATTTCGTTTTTACGGTTTTCACCTTACTCCATCCGGTGTACCAGATTTTATTTCCAACTTTCTTATAACTTCTGATACGCACATAATAGCGTTTTTTTGCAGGAATATTTTTAATAGTAACATTTTTCTTTCCTGCACTGAGTCTGACGGTTTTTACATTTGAAGAAAAACGTTTCGAAGTACTGTATTGTACCTGATATCCCTGGTTACCACCAGTTTTCTTCCAGTACACGACCATCTTTTTCTTTCGAGCTTTTACGGAGCTTAAGGAAACTTTTTTCAGATTGACTTTAAACGTTGCGGCTCCGGAATATTTTGCATATCTGCCCTTTCCTTTCACCGTAACGGTACCATAACCAACGTTTTTGTTATTCTTATAAGCTACACTGTAATATTTACGGGAAAGTTTTTTCTTTCCCACATATACAGTAACAGATGGTTTTTGAGCTTTTCCATTATAAGTTACGTTTTTTGTCTTTACTGTAAACTTCGTAGAAACTGGTTTTACAGGCTGTGCGGGTTTCGGTGTAGCTGTAGGTTTGGAAGCTTCTGGCTGTTTTACTGGCTGGGTTGGTTTTGTCTGTTCTGGAGCCTTTGTAGGTTCCGGAACTTCTGTTTGTTTCGGTGGTTCTGTAGGTTTAGCTGTCTCTGGCTGTTTCGGCGGCTGGGTTGGTGCTGCAGTTTCCGTCTGTTTAGGTGTTGGAGTTGGTGTCAGTGCCAGCATATCTTTATAAGATAACTTAACATTTACGTTCACGGTACAAAGTTCAGTAGTTCCTCTGTAGAATACGGTAAAAGAACCAGCTCCGGCAGCTTTAGTAGTGATTCTTCCCTGTCCATCGACATCAATAATGGCAGGTGTATTATTTCGATAAGTAAACAAACTTGGGAAATCAGCAGTTGAATATCCACTGTTGCCATTTCCGCTATAATCAGCAAATTCAAATGGGGTGTCTGTTTTTTTATTCAGTCCTTTGATAGTGATATTGCCACCCGCAAAATATTTTACTTTTGCGCGGATATCTCTGGTGTTTGTTCTGGAACCGGAAACACTTCCAATTGTATTTCCAACCGGGGCATTGGATACCACAAGGACCCATTCCCTTTTGCCATGGTATGTTACAACACCGATACCGCAGTATTTAAAATACTTGGTATCCATCATCACTGCATTATGTCCACTGGAATTATGCCATACTGTATAGGTGCTCTGTGCATCCGCAAGCCCTTCCGCTATGTCTTCCTGAAAAATGGTACTATTCGGAATAGAACCATACCTATCAATATAAGTTCCCTCAAGAGCTGCATACTTACTAATTTCATACACCATAGAATTATGTCCGTAATATATACAATCCTGCGCAGCCCTTTCCATAGCCACATCCATCAGTCTGTCATCCAGGATGTATTCATATTTCCCTGCATCTGCACGGTTCTTGTTCAGAATCTCAAAGAATTCCTGCGCCATGTCATACTCTTCCTGCACGGTGATTGGTACCGTGATAACGGCGTCCCCGTCTGTTTCAGCGCTGACCGGGAGCAGGGTGACGGATGTTAGAGTGAGTACCACTGCCAGCAGGATACATAAGGTCTTTAATCTCTTCATATAATTTTCCTCCTTTATTACATCTCTTGTATCTTTTATTTCTAATATGTCATTTATTTTCAGTCCCGGTTGGTTTTTATAAGAAAACTTTTTCTTGCAGTATAACGTATGATTTTTTCTTTTACAACAGAAAAAGGAGGCAGCTTACGCCGCCTCCTGAAAAGGTTTATTTATCTTTTTTCTTTTTTCCTTTGATAAGGAAGATGCCTGCCCCTGCAAGGACTACAATGACCACTGCCGCTGCAATCGGGATTACAGGGCTGATGTCTCCGGTCTTCGGGGTGCTGGTTCCGCTGTCCGGGGTAACGGATGGGGAGTCGTACATGATCACGTGCTGGATCTCATTTGTATCCAGTACCTTGAAGTTCACGCTCTCCGCAACGTCATAGCCGTTTGGAGCGGTTGTCTCAGTCAGGGTATATTCCCCGACTGGGAGTTTTTCGATGTAATGTACTTCGTCTGTGGAAGTCCATTCATCCACTACCTTGCCGTCCTTATCTTTGATCTGAAGTTTTGCACCTGGCAGTTCCTTCTTGGTAGTTACATCCTGTTTGCTGATCTGGACTTTTGTCACATCGTCCTCCATCTCCACATGCTGTACTTCCACCCCATTGTCTTCCTTGGTGTTTCTCTCCAGCACTTCGAACTGGATGGATTCCGCTGTCGTGAAGCCGTCTGCCGGTTTGGTCTCAACAAGTGTATATTTGCCATGCGGGAGGTCTACCTTATGTGCTTCACTGGTGGATGTCCAGGAATCAACAACGTTGTTGTCCTTATCACGGATCTCCAGTTTTGCACCAGGGAGTTCGTCCTTGCTGGTGATATCCTTCTTGGATACCTCTACCGGGCGATACGGGGAGTCGAACATCTCATAATGCTGGATCTCCCCGGTATCCTTGATCTCGAAGCTGATGGTCTCTGCGGTCTCATAACCGTCAGGGGCCGTGATCTCGGTCAGGGTATATTTACCGATCGGGAGTTTCTCGATGTAATGGGTCTCGTTTGTGGAGGTCCACTCTTCCACTACATCACCTTTCTCATTTTTGATGACCAGGTGTGCACCAGGGAGTTCCTCACCATTGGTGATGTCTTTCTTGGATACGGTGATCTTTGTGACATCGTCACGCATGGTCACGGTCTGTACTTCATAGTCCGTGTCGCTGGTCTGTTTTACTTCAAACTTAATGGTATCCGCTGTCACATAACCATCTGCCGGTTTCTCCTCGGTCAGTGTATAGACACCGCTGTGGAGCTGGATCCGGTGTGCCTCTGTTGTGGATACCCAGGTATCTACAACATCACCCTGTGCGTCCCTTACTGTTAAGGTACAGCCAGGGAGTTCGTCATCACCTGTGATGGTTTTCTTGGAAAGGTCCACCCATCTGTACGGGCTGTCCTTCATGGTCACTTTCTGTACCACAAGGGAATCCTTTACGGTGAAGATGCCTTCGGAATTCAGTCCGTCCACGTCCTCGCCTTCCTTCTCACTCTGGGTGACGGATGTGGCAAGTTCATACTGGTGGATCTCATTTCCGTTCTTATCAACAGTCTTGATGATGAGGTTTCCGTCTGCATCCTTTACAGCCGGGGCTGCCTTCTCGACCAGGCGGTACTGTCCGTCCGGGAGTCCGTAGATCATGTACGGCTTGTCTCCGGATGTCCAGGAATACAGGACGTTCCCGTCCATGTCTGTCAGCTGCATCTCTGCACCCGGCAGTTCGTTCCCGTTTGTGATGTCCGTCTTGGAGATAGCTACCTGGTTCGGGACATTGGTAAAGGTAAGTTCTTTAATGTTACTGCCTTCAATCTGGCCTTTGTCATCTACCGTGAATTCCTTCACTTCGTCGCTCAGGTTGTATCCAGGGATGGTCTTATATTCCTTGACGGTATAGGTAGTGTTCTTTTTCAGGTACTGTACCTTGATGTTACCGTCCTTGTCAGTTGTATACAGCTGGTCATCGGAATCTGCTGCATCTTTGGCCTTTACACGGAAGATAATGCCTTCCAGAGGCTTCGGTTCCAGCTGGTTGTCATTCTCATCCTTTTTCGGCTGTCCATTCTCATCAAGAAGGGCATTTCCGTCCTTATCCTGAAGGGCGTCCACCTTTTTAATCTTCAGTGTGGTCGGTGTATCCGCGATATCAGTGATCGGGAGTACCATGACCTCATCGGTATCCTTGATGGCTTCCAGTTTTCCGTCCTTCTTTTCATCCTTTAAGGTGAACGGGTACTTTGTTTCGTTGATGGACATGCCGCCGTCTGCGGAGACTTCCGTCTCCTGGATGTAATAGCTTCCCATCGGGAGCGGTTTTGAGACTGCGATACCGTCCTCATTGGTTGTGATGACATCAACGACATCGTCCTTCTTGTATCCTTCGTAAGCAGATCCGGAACCGTCCAGGATATCCTCTGCTGCGACGATCTGGAACTTATATCCCGCACCGCAGTGGTTTCCTGTGACCTTGTCGATCTTGGTCACCTGGACCTTCTTCTTCAGCGGTTCATCCTTGATGGTAACTTTTACAGGTTCGGATGTCTTGTCCTCATCGGATACCGTTACCGGGTACTCTTTTGTGGAGAGTACGTAATTCTGTTTCCTTACGGTCTCTTTGATGATGTAGGTTCCGCAGTATAGGTCTTTAGATGTGGCGATGCCCCTTCCATCAGTTATGATTGTTTCGACAACAGTGCCTTTTTCAAATCCCTTGTACACGTTTCCTGTTCCGTCAACAACCTTATCCGCAGTGATGGTGAAGGTAAAGTCTGCCCCCGCAGCGTTTCCGCTCTCACTGTCAGTCTTGGTAACCTGGATTGGTCTCTTTACAGGATTGTTCTTCACTGTGATGACGTTCTTTTCAAAGCCGGATACTTCTGCGTACCACTTGCCATCCTCTGCTTTTTTCTGGACAACTTCAAACGGGATGTCCTCAGCATCGTTCAGGTAGTTCTGTGCCACGCCGGTCTCCTCGATATGGTATCTGCCAGGATAAAGTTCCACGTTGGAAGATGCCACGCCTTTTTCATCCGTCGTGATGGTGTCAACAACCGCATTGGCTTCGAATCCCTTGTAGGTATTGCCTGCCGGGTCCGTGATGTTCTCATCTGCCACGATGTTAAAAGTAAAGCCTGCACCTGCGGCATTTCCGCTTACAGCATCTTTCTTTTCTACCGTGATTCCAGTGGTGACACGTTTGTCAGACATGACAACGGTTGCAGTGGAATCAGCTTCCTTTCCTGTTACTTCAAACTCAACCGGGTCAGCCAGACCGTAGCCGTCCGGGGCCGTGATCTCTTCCAGGGTGTATTTGCCTGCCGGGATCTTTTCATCGAAATTAGCAGTACCCAATTCATTTGTTTTAAATGTATCTGTCTTTTCAGAATATCCTTCTAATTTTAATGATACGAGTTCGCCAACTTCATCCTTGATCTGGAATTCACATCCAGAAATTGGTATTAATTCTCCTGTATCAATATCTTTCTTCTGAATTACCAGTCTGTCATTATAACGGTAGTTTGTTGCATCATATTCTACAGATGTTTCATCATCTTCACTGATCTCAATCTCTACCGGATCCATCATCTCATGATAATCAATACCCTGAGTTTCTTCAAGAATCCATGTACCAAAATACAATCCATCAACATGTACGTTTCCGTCTTTATCCGGCTGGATATCTTCAATTGTGATATCCGGATTCGGTTTATAAGTCAATGAAAATCTGATTTTTGTCAGGTCTCTGTTCTGCTGAATGGCATCCTTTTCATCTGGATCCAGTTTCTTATGGATATTAAGAGATCCTTTTACCGGATTGTCCATTACCGTGATAAGAATAGGAGTCCTGCTTACATTATTAGCAGTGATTTCAACCGGATGAACAGACTCATCATATTCGTAATTGCCGCAATCCGGAAGAACAGTTTCTTTCAGATAATAGGTACCAATATCGAGATACTGTGATACGTTTGATTTTCCGTCTTCACCAATTTCAAGAGCTTCGATTTCTTTTGTGCAGGCTTCGTCTGAATAAATTGTATACTCAGCGCCTTCCATAGAATAAAATTCTTTGGAACCAAAAGATGTACTGCTCTTGCTTTCGCTGTCAACTTTTTCAACCTGTATCCGTCCTTTACTCCATTTATTGGTAAAATTCATTGGATCAAGGCCAATCTCAACAACTGCATCATTATTATCGGAAATAGTTCTGTACTGAGGAGTTTGGTCTATAGCATAGCCCTCTGGAGCCTGAACTTCAGTAACCTTTACAAGTCCTACTGGCATGACTGGAACATTACTTCCCTCTTTATACCAGAATGCAGAACTTGCCTGCCCATTAAAGTTTGGAACAAGATGATTCGCATCAAATGTAGCATTTCCGTTTGCATCTGATTTCAGGAACCATACGCCTTCGCGTGCTCTGTTAGAACCAGGGAAATATTCCACCATAAAGATTGCGTTTTCAAGGGCTTCCCCATTATCACCAACCTTTTTGATGGACGGACGTCCATATTTTGTATAGTTGACAATCGGATCTGTTGACAGTGCAACAGTCTTATCTTTCTGCAATGTTACAGTATAAACGTTCCCATTTAAAGCGTGTCCAGGAGCTTTACCAGATTCACGGACATATACAGTCATTGTAGATTTCCCATCCATATCAATTTCATCAGAAGTAGCTGTTACACTGCTCTGTCCAGAAGGAGCTACAAGATCAAGTGTTCCCAGAATGTCTGTGAAGTTTGCATCAGAAGCGACCTGGAAAGAAGTATTGATTCCAACATTGGAAACGTTAAGTAATGAACCTCCATCGGATTTCTTTGTAATGCTTAAGTATCCGTGAGTTTCATCAGGAGTTGTTGGTAAAGGATATGTTTTGGTTGAACCAGCAAAATACTGGTATCCATCATTCGGATTACCAAATCCAGGATATGTTATCTTAAGGTAATATCTTCCATTTGCTTTCTTATAGATTGCTGCTGTAGCAGAAAGTGAAATCACGGAATTAGGAAGTCCAGCAAGATTGTGGTTGCTGCAGCCTCTCTGATAAGTATAGTTTTTCAGTTTATCAACTTTTGCATCGGTAAATGTTACACCGCCTGTCTTAATGCTCTTTACCCATTTTTTCAGGCTTTTCCAGTTTGAAGAACTGAAAGACACATTAAAACCGTTATATCCTATACAAGGTGGGTTATAGTTAGTTGCACTTGAATATGCGGTTGCTGTTGCAATAAAGGTCTTACTTTTTATTTTCTTGTCTGAAGCAGTTGCACATGTTGCGATTCCAGATTCATCATCTTCATCAGCTTCTTCTTCGGAATTATAGATGTCCATCTGATACTTTTCAGCTTCAAAACGCTGATCTCTTTCGGACATATCGAATGTCTTTCCATCCTTCAGTGTAATCACTGTTCCATTGATACTTTCAATGTCAAGACCTTCCAGCCATCCACCAGCAGCCTTTCCTTTTTCTTCGTCGTATTTTGTCTGTTCTTTATCAGTAATAGTTACGACATAAGATGCATCTGAAAAATCAGACAAAAGGGTAACTACTGCCTTATTTCCATCAGTTTCAACCTTATACAGATCTGTTCCATCAATTTCCTTTCCATCTTTGGAGAACGCAAATGAAAGATCGATTTTATCTTTATAGATAGAGCTTACTGTAAAAGAAGAATCTTCTGCCATTGCATCGTTACCATAAATAGCTTTTCCAGCAGAAAGATTTGCTGTAGCCACATGGATACGAAGTCCATTTTCAGAAGGAGTATCTACCACATGTACGGTTACATTTACTTTCCATGAATAAACAGAAGATGCAATGCTTGTTACTGTATACTGCAGTTTATAATCCCCTACCGTATTAATGTCGAAAGAATCGGCATTGTCAAGAGATGCATTAAATACTGCCGGATCATATCCTGCATTTAAGTCATATGGATTGAAAGAGGAATCACCTTTATAAATGGTATATTCTTTTCCTTCGATTTCAGACTCATTTTTTTCAGGAACAGTTCCGTCAAATTCATCTCTTTGTGTTACAGATGGTAAAGTTGCAGTATCAACGACTTCTTCCGGAAGATCTACAGTTCCATCTGCATTTGTTTCCGGTTCCGTTTCCGTTTCTACTTCAGCTTCTGTCTCACTTTCCGTCTGTGTTTCTGACTGGATTTCTGACTGCTCTTCCGTTTCTGTCTGAGTCTCTGACTCTGACATTGTCTCAGTTTCAGTCTGTGTTTCCGTTTCTACTTCGGTTTCTGTCTGCTCTACTGCTGCAGATTCAGATTCTGTCTGTTCTGTTTCTAATTCCTCATTTGGAAGAAGAACCAGATCTGTTGCTGGCATATTAAAAGATATCTTTCCATCCACAATACTGTCAGATGAAAGGAATACATCTCCTGAATAACCATCAACGATGGACATTTCCTTGTCTGTTTTTACAGTCATCTCAACTTTTTCATTCTCGTCATAAATGAGGACGTACATGGAAAGTTGATCTGAAATCTCTGAGTCCAGATGCTCTTCATCGTAAGTATACTCAACTCCTTCTGTTCTCGGGAGACAGAGAGCATACTGGTCATTGGCATCTGTGTTTTCGTCCCCATCTGCTTTTGTAGCTTCCAGGGCTTCTGTCACAGACGCTTCTGTCTGCTGAGCTTCTGTTTCTTTTCCTTCAGAATCAGTTTGAGCTACATCTGTTTCGGTTACTGGTTCCACTCCATCCAGATCAGCTGCATATACAGGAAATACAGTTGAAGCCGAAACCAGTGCTGCCATCATTACAGACAAAGCTTTTTTGAAAAACTTTTTTGATTTCATCTGTGAAATCTCCTTTCTTTATAAAATTTTCAAGGTGCAGATGGGTGTGCACATATTAGTGCGTACCCAGATCATTAACTGATCATTATTAATATGTCATTTTTTTTGAAAAACAGCAAAAAAAGGACAGCATCAATGCTGCCCTTTTCCTAACTTCTCTAACAATACGGAGCTGTAAAATCAGTTTTGGGTTTTCCAGACTCATCTTTTTTGATATTTTCCAGTTCTTTTGTCAGGAAAACATTTTTTTCATAAAGGTTACGGTAACTTTCCACAACAACAGGAAGCTGTACTGTACAGGTATCTTTTGATACAAGGTGTGTACACATATGAACGAAGATCTCGCATTCCGTTTGTGGCTTATTCAATTTCAGGTTATCTGCATCTTTATTCCATTGTCCAGAATGTGCTGCTACCATAGAAGCTATCTCCTTTCGGATGTAACCAGGAAGGATTCCATCCCATTTGTCGCTTTGCAGATATGTTGCTATATATTCTGGATGGTCATGTATCTTTTTATGTTCCGGACCTGCTCCATATAGCATTGCATCATGAAGAAGCAGCGCAGACCGGATACAGTCACGTTCTGAAGCTGTAAATTTTTCCCTGAAACACTCTAAACTGAATAATTCATTTGCTATGACCATACAGCTTTTTGTATGTACCACGATACGGTTTTCGCGTCCATTTTCTTTTTCCAGAAAATAGTCTGGCATATACTGTAATATTTCCTGCGTAAAAGCACGTATTTTTGTTCCTGTAGTTTCGAAAGAATCCAATTCTTTTTTAAATACTTCCAGAATCTCTTTTTCTGTCCTCATATAAAGTTCCTCCTTGATTTTTAGAGAATATTATGATCCTCCTGTTTTCAATAAATTATTTTCATGTTTAATATGTAATTTCTTTTTCAATGAAAGAAAAAACAGCCCTTATAAGGGCTGTTAAAAACCAAAAGTCATCACCGAAGTCTCAGTTTCGTTCTCTGTTTCCTTCTCTGTCTCAATCTTCTCTTCTTCAGTTTCAACCTCTGTTTGTGATTCATGGTAAACCTGCGTTTCTTCACTTTCCGTTTCTGCAGCCTGTGCTGCTTCTACTGCAGAAGGTGCAACGGACGATTCCTCGGAATCAGAATCCGTGATAGTAGATGCAAAGAAGGATATACGGTCCCCGTATTTTTCGGAATCAAAGCCAAGTCCTTTGAATTCAAACCAGGAGTCCTGCGCGATGTTCCCGTCTTTATCCATTCTTTTCATTCCCTTTTCTGTTATCTGAAGTTCCCCTACTGTTTTCAGGTTCTCATCAGCTACCAGAAGATTTCCGTCTTTCGTATATCCATAAATAATGCCTATTGCTTCACCGGCATTAGAAGAATAAAGGGAAACCGCAACACACTGATCTGCTTCTATCAGTTTTCTTACCCAGGAAAGGTCTTTTAATGTATTCATGTTCTGTCCAAACCGGGAAGGATCTTCTTTGTTTATAAGAGGACTTTTTAATGCAGCCATTACATCTTCTTTTGTTTTCGGCTGTGTATCCGCCATGGCTGCCTTATGACAGGTAACCAATCCTCCGTCATCAGGAAGGACATCTGTCAGGAATTTTCCGAACCCGTTATCTTCAAGGTACAGTGTATTAATAAATGGAAATTTTAAGCAATGAACGAATGTTACCGGGGAATTGTATAAGCGGATCTCATCATCCGAATCTATATACCATGCATCTTCGTTTTCACGGTGTTGGAGTTCATAATGTCTGCCATCTTTATACCCATAAGCATAAACTTTTTCCGGGAACTTTACCCATCCGGTAAAATTACAGAAACGGTATCCCCACATTGTTCTCACAACTGCCCCAAATGATTTTGATTTATAATCATCCGGCCAGAATATGATATCATCCACCTTATATGGTGTACTCAAGGAATCACCTTCTTTTTTGTCATTATTTGCTACCTGGTTTAAAAGAACAGAACTTGCATTAACAGGAGAAGTTTCTGTTATATATAACTCTGCATAATCCGTAACCCCGTCTCCATCCGTATCACATTTCCATGGATTCGTACCATTTTCAGATTCCAAAGCATTTTTTAGCCCATCGTTATCAAAATCCGCATCAGGATGATCTTTCAGATATGTCTGATATGTTTTTATTGCCGATACATCAGGGGTGATAGGCATGGTACTGTTATCTGTTTCTGTATGATAAAATAATGGAGGGGCATAAATGGTCCCAGCCAGACATACTATTACAAGTCCTGTGACCAGAACGACTTTTTCCTTTTTGCTGATCTTGTCTTTTACTGCTTTTCCATCTATCGTATATACAACTGTCTGCTTTATTTTTTCATTGCGTTTTTTTCTTTTAGCATCTTCTACAGCCCTTGCACGGCTTCTAAGTAAATCATCCAATCCAAACACTTCCTTTTTTTATTTTAATATGTCATATTTTTTTTCTCATAGCATTTTTTGCAAGAAAAAAGGGATGAACAGTATCTTCATCCCTTCCTGTCAGAACAATCTTCCTGCAGATACACATCAGTATTTACAAAAGTACTTCATCCTTACTGCCGGAAACAGAAGGGTTCCATTCTCTTGTAACCAGGGTTCATAGAACTTCTCCGGAGTTCCTGTACAACTGATTGAAGCCATGTAAAAGCAGGGCTACTCATCCCACCCAGCCACCGCATTGGATTTGAGCAGGCTTTTTCCGGAAGCCATTTCAAGATACAATGCTATTCAACATAAAGAGAGTACGTAAAACACGATTTAATTGCTTGTTGCTTTTTACAGCACTAAAAGACTTTACATTTCTGAGGCAACATAGACAATTTCTTAAATACTTTTCCGTTTCTGCTGCATCTGATCCTGAAAACTCTACAGGATACTTGGTGCTCAATTTCTGAAAAATATGTTCTGTTGTTGTCCGTTTCCGAAAAAATGTTACCGTTATTCATTTGTTTGTCCTCCCTGTCCTTTGAATTTAAGTCTGACAATCATAATTCCAATCATCAAAACTTTGCTTCATACATAATATGTAAGATGGAAATTTTTCCAAGAAAAAAAGCAGCCGTTATGACTGCTTTTCTGTCCCTATGCCTGCTTCAGCTGATATAACTGATTTTTGGCAAAAGACCTAATGATCACATGGTTATCAAATTTCACATCAACCTTCTCTTTTTGGATCTGTACGATCGTTCCTTTTCCATATTTGGAATGAATGACTTTCTGTCCCTTTGTAAAAATTTTTTTCTTTCCAGTGTCTTTTTTTAACTGAGGGACTTCATTTCCAAAAAATTCGGTTACAAAAATAGATTTTTTTCCCATTTCGTTCTCAGTATAAGAAATATAGAGTTCTTTTCTGGCTCTTGTTGCAGCCACGTAAAACAGACGGCGTTCTTCTTCAATATCTCCAAGTTTTGCTACTTTTGGAGATGGGATAACTCCTTCATTTGCACCAAGGATAAAAACCACATCCCATTCAAGCCCTTTTGATTTATGCATGGTTGAAATGGTTACCCCTACCTTATTCCTGCTCTTATTGATACTTTCTATTTTGGTATTTACCTCTTTTGCATACTCCATCCATTCTTCCATCGTGGAGATTTTATTTTCATTGATATCTGAGAGATAAGAATCCAGGATACCGGTCAGCTCTGTTTTATCCATATTCCTGTAAGCAGAATATGATTTTAGATAGGCATCATATCCTCCTATTATACGTAACTCCTTCAAAAAGTCTTTTGGGGAATCAACCTCTTCTTTGAGACGTTTGAGAATATAGAAAAAATCATGGACTTCGTCAACTGCTTTCCTTTTCTTCCATGGTTCAATCTTGGAATAGTAAATATTTTGCGAGATCTTCCTTTCGTCAGGTCCAATCTTATAAATACCCTGTATTGGAATAAAACGGTTTGGCTTATTGATGACCTGTACAAGATCATGTCCGGTTCCTGCACCTATGGCAAGTTTATAATAAGCAACGATATCATGGAATATCCAATGGTTGTACGGACTCTGAATCTGATCATTACTATGAAACGGGATATTTCTTTTCATAAGCATCAAAGACAAGAAGCTTGCCTGCTTATTGTTTCTGAACAAAACAGCCATTTCCTCATAAACCATTTTCTTCTCCTCATGCAATGTTCTGAGCTTATCAACAATATTAAAAACTTCTTTCTCGGAAGTTTTTGCTGGAAGTTCCTGCGTGATACCAACTCCTGTTTTAAAGGCATTAATATTTTTACTAAATCTTGTTTTGTTATGTTCAATCAGCATTTTAGCCTGATTAATGATGCAGGGTTCAGATCTGTAGTTTGTATCCATGTAAATCTGTTTGCAGGAAGGATACGAATTCTGAAAGCTAAGCATGATCTCAGGTTTTGCTCCACGGAACTTATAGATAGACTGGTCATCATCTCCAACAACACAGATATTTGCTTCTTCCGGCGTACCTGCCAGTAAATAAAGAATATCTCTCTGAAGAAAATTTGTATCCTGATACTCATCTACAATGATGTAACGAAACTTTCTCTTGTAATAAAACAGATAGTCCTCATTTTCCAGCAAAAGTTTATAACACATCTTCAGCATGTCATCGTAATCAATCTTTCCGATCGAATGCTTCTGTTCTTCATATAACTCATAGATAGCTCTGAATTCAGAAGTAGGACAGCTCTCAGCTTTATATGTATTCCAGTCCACACCGTTATTGTTGATCACTGATATTTCCCGTAAACAGTTGGAGGTAAAATCTGCATAATCCCGGATTTCCATTTTTAGGATATTCTTTCTTTTTAACACTTCTACCCCTTTGCGTATGATCATCCACCCTTCATTTTCATTTAGGATATTACTTACATTGAGATTATAAGCATGAGCGATGATATTAAAGCAGAAAGAATGTATTGTGGCAAATAAGGCATTTTCCCCTCTTCTATCACCTTCCGGCATAAGTTTTAAAAAACGACTCTTCATTTCATTTGCTGCAGCACGTGAGAATGTAAGTACAAGGATCTGATCTGATGGGATTCCCTGCTCTACCATATATTGTACTCTTCTTACGACTGTAGATGTTTTTCCACTTCCGGGACAGCTGATCAAAATAACCTGTCCCTCAATTGTTTTTACAGCTTCTTCCTGTGGCTTTGATAACTGCATATGTATTTCTCCCTTCTTCATAAAAATTATTGTCATACTTAATATGTATTTTGCGCAGAAACATTTCCACAATCATAATATGTTATTTTTTACAAAAAATGGCGGTTTGCTATAAGAAAACTCACGAAACGAAAACTTATCCGTTTGGAAAAGGTAGGAATGAAGTCAGGGGAAGAAATGAGCATATGCTCACGCCTTTGGCGGGAGGGATAGCGGAATGAATGACCTTGACGGAATGGATACCTTAATAAGCTGTCAGGAAAAGCCGATACGTCATTTTGACGGGTCGGCTTCTGACTTCCTGGCGAAGGACGGAGTCTGGGGCAGAGCCCCAGGAACCGGGGTGCAGGGTACCGGTGTATCCTGCCTGGGTCTGGGACAGAGTCCCGGTAATACTTAATACTTGAATCTATTTTAATAGACTTTAATTATATTATAGAAAGAACCCATATATGTTCGCAAAATTTCAGAGAAGAAGAAGTATGTTACTGCAATAAAGTCCAATAAACACATGCTTTTTACGTAATTTTCCAAAATGTAGGAACTTATATAAAGTTGATAATTGCAAAAATTCGTTTAACACTTTGCTGCGGATATCGATACTAATAAAACCCGCTCATGCTTTTTGAATTAATTTATCTCATTGAATTTACTGTAAAAATGAAAGTAAGAAGAAAAATATATGTTCTATAGGAATATTTAAAAGAATTTAGACACGAAAAAAAGACCTGTCTTAATACCAGATCTAAAAGAGAATATAATACTATTGAACCATTTTAAGCTGCAACAGGCAGCTTATAGTTCAGGATTTTTTTTGTGATATAGTTGGTGTTCATTTTCTTGTTTGAAAGAAATGCATGAAGAAAATCCTCTATAAGTCCAAGCAGGTTGAAATCTTTGATGTTCCACTTTCTGGCTTTTATAGAAGTTTTCACGAATTTGTATGAAGTTATTGTTTTACCAATAATATATCGAAACCATAAAGGATTCTTTTCATCTTTTATGATTTCTCCCTTAAATAGTTTGTTTCCCCAGGAGGTAAGTTCATTGGATTTAAAAAAAGCAAAATTTTCCTGGTATTCATTTGTAGATTTTACAATAGAGTGAAATTCATCAGTAAGGCCATTTACTTTGTCCCACTCTTCTTTTGTTTTTGGCATGGATGATCGCATGATGGAAAGCCCTGTCTGATAATTCTTTTTAGCTTCTTCTACACGGTCTACTGCTTTTTTCTTATTTCGATACATGATCTCCGCAAGGCGTTTTGTTTCAGTAATTTCCTCGCAAATATGGATTCCTTCTTCTTCACATGATGCAGAGAAAATATTAGATGCTCTTGAAAAATTATCACTGGACTTAAAAACCAGTTCTTCTTCTGTAAATTTTAGCATGATTCCTTTCGTGTTTCTTTTTTGTCCTCTTTTATGTCCGGATTCTACATGTCCATTGAAATTTCTTATTACAGAAGAAACTGCATAATCAAAGGTTCTTGGAGCGCAACCATTCCACTGCATGGTTTCCTCTTTTAGTGGACGCAGTTCCATAAAGAACGGAATATTGACCCAGCTTTTCATTTCATGCTTTTTTGTATCATTCAGAGTGAACATACCTTTTAAAACAACATATTTTGCTGCAGGAGTAAGCTTATAGAATTTTTCGGTTCGAAAAACCCCATGATTAAGACGTATGTATGGGTTTTCGATAAAATTTGAATTAAAATGATTATATACAAGATCAACATAGTAAATTCCCTGCTTACTCTGCTTCCAGTCTTTACTTCTTCTGTAAGTTATTAAGCCTTTTTTTTCTAGTTTATGCAGAAGCTCATTAAAAGAAGATACAGAACATTTTATTTCATTGCACATCATATGTACATTTGTAACCGCAATACCTTCCTGGTCCTGTACAGAAGCAAGAAAAATAAGAAAATTCATTTCAGCTCTTGAGGTTCCTACTTTTCCCATTTCATCCAGCATGCGAAATGATAATTTCTGGCATCCTGATCTTCCGATATCTTCCTGTACTTCTGAACGTGCTGAATTAACAAGTTCCTGCTTGGAAGATTCTGATACCTGTTTATTCAATTCTATAGCATTTTTATACGCCTGTGTGTTTTTCATCGAAACGCAGTCCTTTCCAATTGTAAGTATTTATAATATGTATGATTTTTTTGATTTTGGCAGATTTTTATAAGAAATTTTTCAAATTAGTTTTTTGGAAAATTATTTTTGTCAGCATCGGCATAAAACAAAAAGAGAAATGCCAATAGTGACATTTCTCAGTAAAAAAGAACCTTTCCAATTATTTGTTTTTCATTTACTTTTCCCACTTCTGGAAACCTGCTGTCGATACTGTTATTCCGGTTATCTCCCAATACAAAGAATTCATTTGATCCAAGAATTATTCCTTTTTCTGCATTACCAGGATCGGATATTTCTTCTTTTCCGTAATGTTCATCCAATTTTACATTATTGATATATATATTCCCTTTTGCATCAATTTTCACATTTTCTCCAGGTAGACCAATGATCCTTTTTACATATTGTTTTCCAGGGTCGGATATTGAATGAAAAACAATAATATCAAAGCGTTCAGGAGTTGAAAACCGATATACAAACTTATTTACATATATATTTTCTTCAGGTCTTAAAGTATTTTCCATAGAATGTCCATTCACAGAAAAACATTGTATGAAAGGCTTAGAGGAAACATATACAAGAACACATAAGAAAAGCAATGTATATATTCTTTTTGAAAATTTCCGGATATCTTCACTCATTATAATTACTCCTTTTTTTTCTTTAATATGTCATATTTCTGCTTGTTTGGTTCTTTTTTATAAGAAAAAAGGAATCCCAGTTCTGAAGCTGAGATCCCTTTAGCAATGCGACGTGTGAAATTTTAAACGTTATAACGCCATTTCCAATTTTTTGTATTTTTTGTTCCTTTTTTTCCTTCTGTTCCAGATGCTTGACATTACAAACACACTTCACATATATAATAGTAGCCGTTTTTTTCAACAATAGCGATGCCATACTGTGTTACGTTGGTACTCATTCTTGTTTTTCTAGCAGAATCAAGAGCCTGGAATCTTGTATGAATATCATCTGCGGATCTGGCTATGGACTTCCACAGGTTTTCTCCTGGTGCAGTGCTTGTTACTTTATAATCTGAAAGCATAGCCCCTAAAGAGCCATAAGTAGGAAGTGTTTCATCAGAAGTATCATATCCGGCCATATCTGCTGCTCTTAACTGAGCTATCTGCATTGCCGTATCACTCATACTTAATGTTGCAGCTCCATTTTTGGTTCTCTGAGCATTTAAAAGGGCAAATACTTCATTTGCAAGGTCTGTTTTATAAGTGTAGCTTCCGGTAACCCTTGATACCTCACCAGAAAGGGTATCCTGTTTCTGACTGGTATCTGCTTGAACAGGTTCTGTTTCCTTGGTTATATTCTGTTCCGTATTTACTTCATAAGGTCCTTCACTTATTGTAGAGATCAGATTTCCTGCATCATCATAAGTCTTTTTAACATAAGTTTCATAAGTGGATGTCCAGCCATCTATATTCTTGGTTTCTTTTACTACTTCTACTTCCGTATGGGTTCCGTCTCCATTATTGATAACTGTTGGAGTACTTGGAGTTGCGTCCGTCATACCAGGCGTTGTAGAAGAACTTCCCGGATTAACGTTGACATTTACATTATAAGTGTCTGAGCTTCCATTTTGGGCTGCATTATTGGCATCTGCCATATTCTTCGCCATTTTATCCATATCTGATGTATCTAAAGAACCTGCATCACCAATATTTCCTGTAGTAGGCAAAGACAGGTTACCTGCTTTTGAATCAAGACTGGATAATTCTGGAAGTGTTGTATCAACCCAGGAAAAAGTACCATCTCCATTATCAACTCTCTTATCATAGCCGATGACTACGCCATGATCATTTAATTCAGAATAGATGTTTCCTGTTATATGGACATGTTTTCCATCTATTGTTGTAGCATCCCTGTTTTTATTTATTACATTTCCCTTACTGTCTACTTCAACAAAAGCATAAGTATCGTCATCATTCCTGATATATTTATAATATTTTACAGTGCCGTCTTCAGCAGTTACTTTGTAAACATCTTCGAGTCCTTTAACTGGTTCGTAATTATCCGGTATATCAGGATTTACATCTTCCCATTTCCAGCTTCCATCGATCTGTTTTATTCTCTGCCGGTATCCAATGATCTTACCATCATTATCAATGACCATATAGAGTTCATTTTCTCCAGGAACCGGCATATAGTTCAATGGAATTTCCGGATCCAGTTTCCATTCGTCATCCACTTCCACCTTTCCGGTATTCCACCATGCCCCAGCACTTGCATCATATCCTTCGGCATATTCATCAGGTCTGTTGATTGGCGTCTTTATACGATAAGTCCATGAACCCAGAAAACATGCAACCAGAAGTACAAGTAACATTACTAGCTGTCTCATATAAATCCTCCTCTTTTTTATTTTAATATGTCATTTTTGGCTTTTCATGTCATTTTTTGCAAAAGAAAAAGGCTTTTCAGCCTTTTTCTAAAGAGACAACTGGTTTTGTCCAAGAATAGATGCAATGGACTGGTTTATTGGAACGGATTGTTTTTTATCCTCAACAAGAACGGGAGCAAAATCCATAACTTCAATTTGAGCTTTCGCTTTACCTTTGAAATAACTAAATCCTAAATTCCCAACAATATCCATACATGTAGGGCATCCTTCTGTACGAAATTTTTCAGCCATTGAAAAGGCTATTGCATCGCAGCCTGCTCCTGAAAATTTTACGGTGTCTTTTCTCAGTTCAACATAAAAGCTGTTCCCAACTGGAACAGTTTTAAAATCACGAATTTTTACAGTTATAGGGGGATTACCTGCTCCAAAAGGTGCAAATCTTCTGATATCGGCTGTAACATCCAGAATATCTCCTGCATCAATCTCTATATCAAATAGAATCGTATCAGGTTTCATATGAGGTGCACCCATGATATCCTGCATCTCTTTTTGGAATATTAGGAATCCTTCTTCTGTAATAGAAAGGCCTGCTGCTCCTTTATGTCCTCCATATTTTGAGAGAATTTCAGGATGCTTGTCATGAAATGCATCAAGAGACTCCTTTATATTATTATAATCGGAAGCCCTGGAGGAACCTTTGAGTCCAATTTCTGTTTTCGTAAAAACTATCGCAGAAGCATTAAACTCTTCACAGATCGTACCGGCAACAAGTCCGACAATTCCCTCCGCAGTCTCAGGGTCACAGATCACAATAGGATTAGAATGAGAAAGATTATTTTTTTCTATAATATCATAAGCCCTTTTTACTGCTTCTTCTTTTTTCTCTTTACGCACCTCATTTATCTCGCGTAATTCCTGAGCCATTGAAAATGCTGTTTCAAAATTACCCGTGATCAGAGTCTGAAGAGATTTCATGGCGCCATCATCAATCAAGCGCCCGGGGGCATTCAGCATTGGAGCTATCTTAAACCCAATATCTCCTTCTGTTACGATATTATCTGACTGAAGCATATTTACGAGGCACTGTAAACCTGGGGTTATGCATTTTTCTTTTATATTTCGGATTCCTTCATGATAGATATTCCTGTTGTCATATAAAAGAGGGACTACATCTGCGATGGTTGCAATAGCAGCAAATGCAGATATTTTTTTCAGTGTATTTGTTCCCGGAATCATAACTTGTGCCAATTTATAGGCAAGCCCAGCTCCACAATATCCATTGAATGTTGATTTTTCAAGAGCCCCTTTGCAAATCAATTCATCTGGTACATGAGGATCAACGATCAGGTCTGCATCTGGCAGAACGATTTTTCCATCCTCCATTTTGGGTTCATGGTGGTCTATTACCAGGACAACAAGTCCTTTTTCTTTTGCTTTTTTTATGGCTGGAATCGCAGAAATTCCGTTATCTACTGTGATCACTACCCCATTGTTGATTTCATCCACAATTTTTTCAGACAATCCATAACCTTCCGACATTCGTTTTGGAAGCCGAAGGTGAATTTTCGAAGATCCTATTTCACGTAATAACAGGAAGAGTCCTGCAGTAGCACATACACCATCTGCATCATAATCGCCTATGATTGTAATCGGAGCATTCTGATGTACATAAGACTTTATCCATCTTGCCATTAATTTTAAGTTTTGGATAATAAAATCAGAAGATGTACCGGGATATAGGACTTCAGCAGATAATCCACTTTTATGTTCTATCGCATCAGTCACATTTAAGTATCCATTGTTTTTCCATTGCATATATTTTTCTCCTTTCATCAAAAAATTTATTTCACATTTAATATGTATTTCTGATAAAAAATTAGAAATTTTTTGCAGAAAAAAAGCCAGGAAGCCCTGGCTTTTCGAAAATTATCGAAAAGGCACGTAAAACCCCAGCCGACACAGTCGTCTGCGGGATATAAGTGCCAGGACGCTCAGGCGTCCTTCTTTTTGTATTTTCCGCTCTTCTCATACTTCCTCTTGTGTCCGTCTGTCCGCTGGGCATTGATATACTCTTTTACCTTTTCCATCACGCTGCTCCCGGTTGTGGCAATGAAGTATGACGGTGACCATAAGGGAACATCCCCTTTCAGGTATTCCTGTACCTGGGCGTTGTACGTCGTATTCAGATGCACTTCCTTTGAAAGCTGTGTCTTTAACGTCCGCACCAGATCCGCCGGGCATACCTGCGGCGGCAGGGAGACCAGCAGGTGGATATGGTCCATGTCTGTTTCCGCCGCTATCAGTTTCCCCTGGAACCTCTGGCAGAGATAAGCTGCGTGGTTTTTCATGAAGTCCCCGATCTCCCCGGTGATCACAGGCTTCCGGTACTTTGTGACAAACACGATATGGTAAGTCAGAAGATATACGGAGTGGGAACGTCTCCGGTATTCCATAATGCCTCCTTTAAATGTTATACGAGTGTATATTTAATGTATTTATAGTATAATATTAGCATACAGTGCGGGTCATGTCAAATGTTACACGAAAGGAGGATGTATATGCGTACATGGGGATTCAATGTAAACAAAAACTCTGCACTCTGGAAGTGCTTTTCCAGGAATACTGCAGATACCCGCTGTATGCGTAATACAGCAAACTTCTACATCCGTAACGTCATGACCGGGCTTAGAAAGTCCCCGGAAGAGCGTACCCACACAGAGACGGAAGTCCTGCATGAAGTGTTCACCGGGATCCAGAAGGCAAACACCCTTGCGGTGGAACGGTACCGGAAAAATCTCCGGAAGCTGCGCCTGGCCGGAGGGATGAAGTCTGCGGTTGTCTGCTCATGCCTGAAACTGAAACAGTTTTCCTATCCGACCCGCACGAACTGGTTCCTTTCCTATGAAGTACTGGATGCAGTCTTTAAAGTAACAGGACATCCGGTCTACTGCCAGATGGACAGCCAGGTGAACCAGAACGCCACCCGTAAGACCGTCAAGGCATGGAAGTCTTATTTTAAAGCCGTCCGTGACTATGCGGCACATCCGGAAAAGTACCAGGCAAAGCCACGCATCCCGGGGTATATCCGGACAACGGGTGCCACGGCCTGGTGGACCAACCAGACGGCGAAACTCCGCTTCAGGGACGGGAAGGCATACCTTCGTTTCGTAAATGAGAAACAGCCATTCTGCCTTGGAAAAGCTTCCCTTTTTGAGGGGTTCACTTATGTAAAGACCGAAGTGCAGCCGTTCCATGGACACTTCCGTGTCCTGGTGACCTTTGATGACCGCCTGAAGGAAGCCTCTGTCCCGGAACACCCGGAACGGATCCTCGGTGTGGATATCGGGCTTACCAACCTGCTTTCGGCAGCCGGCAACTTCGGGGATGCCCCGTTTGTGGTCGGCGGAGGCCCGGTAAAGGCCCTGAACCAGTGGTTCAATAAACGGAAAGCAGAACTGCTCTCTGCCCTTACCAGGGGCTCCGACAGTAAGCATTCCCATAAGGAAAGCCATGCACTGGACGCCCTTTCAAGGAAACGGGACGATGCCATGACCGACATCTTCTATAAGTGTGCCTGGTACCTGCTCCGTTATGCGAAAAAGAACCAGGTGGACGTTATTGTGATCGGGTACAACAAGGCCCAGAAACAGGATATCAGTATCGGGAAACAGAACAACCAGGCCTTTGTCTCCGTCCCTTACGGGAAACTGCGCCAGTGCATCCGGACCGTGGCAACAAAGCTGCAGGTGCCGGTCGTGGAACAGGAGGAAAGCTATACCTCAAAGGCAAGCCTCCTGGATCTGGATGAGATCCCAGTCTACAAAAAAGGACAGAAAACAGGAGCATTCTCCGGCAGCCGCATCAGACGCGGGCTTTACCGCAGTGCGGACGGGACCGTCCTGAATGCAGATGTGAACGGCGCCGGGAACATCTTAAGGAAGCGTTACCCGGAAGCGTTTGACGGCATGGACCTGTCTTACCTCTGGAAAACGACAAAGGCCGTACAGATCAAAGACTGGTATCAAAAAGGTGAAAAGAAAAATGGAAACAGACGCCACAAGGCAAGCGGTGCATCAAAAGCACACCATGAACAGAGAAAACGGGTAAGAAGGGAATACCTGAAACTGTTTGGCAAGAGTAAAAAGAAAAGGCAGCCGGAAGCTGCCTGAAAAAGTAATCCCCGTCACAGGGGATCGTGGGCGAGTGACCGCCCATCGAGGCGCTTTACGGCCTCGCAGAAGCCGCAGCCGACGTAGTCGTCTGTCGGTAGTTCACTTTCTGTCAATCACAAGGAATCTGGATACAATAGATAACAGGTTTACTGCCCTTCCATCTTCTCTTTCAACTCTTTTTGTCTGGATAATACCACTGGTGCTTACACGATCTCCAACTTTCGGTTCAAGAGCCATCTCTCTGTCAAAATACACAAAAGAAGCACGGTACGGAAAACCTTTTTCATTGTTAATGCGGATAGTGATGATATAGAGATTATGTCCAGGTTCTGCATTCCTGTATACGCGGATGACTTCTCCGCTGAGACATACATTACAGAAACCATTGCTGGACCCGTCTTTATAAATATCATCCGCTACAAGAAGGGTTCTCCATTCACGGCGGAATGTATTATTTCCCAGAGGACGCATTACTTCTTCTGTATTCACATGTCCTCTAATGGAAATAATGTTTCCAACTTCAAGAGTTTTGTTAAAAAGCGCTGCTTTTTCCCCTTCAAAGACAAATCCCGGGAAATCACGGTTAAAGTTGTCATTTTCATCTTCACCTGCATTCCAGATGAGTTTCGGTGTGAAGATACCGATTACAAGGAAGAGTCTTTTAGAATTCTCATTGTAGTTCTTAAACATGATTCTTCCAGTACACATAATGAGGTTTTCGTTTCTTTCTGTCATATAAAAAGTCTCCTTTGAAAAAAAATTTGATTATAAGTACCCAAAAGCAGAAATATTCTGCTCGTATTTAATATGTAAGATTGAAAATTTTCTAAGAAAAATTACTTTTTTGCCTTTCTTATATACTTTTCATCTTGTGTTTTTCTATTTTTTTCAATAGTTTCCATCGAATCATCGCCGAAGGAATCACATTTAAAGCTGGTGAAGCTTTCTGTTTCAGGAACCCTTTCCGTCAGAAGGCTGGATTCCTCCTTTTTATGCAACGATATCTTTTTCAGCTTAATCTTTTTTAACTTAGGCTTATAAATATGCTTTGTTAAACGTTTTTTCTTTTTTACATAATGTCTTTTATAAACTTTCTTTTCATTTCTGCTTATACAGAAACTCCGTATACTTAATCCGGCATACAATCCGGCAAAAATGCCAATAAGCGCAGCAAAAAAATACATTCCTATCAATCCTGTTTCCAATTTAATGCCCCCTTAATCTACACTATCTATGCTATTCCAATCATTATTATAATCGTTGCTATAGTTATTGTTAAAATCATTACTATATGAGTTTTGACTATCCATACCATAATCAAAAGATTCTGGTTCATAAGAAGAATAATCGTCTGATGTATTAACAGCAGAATTTTGTCCCATATCAAAAGCACTTGTATCAGGATCATAATCCGGCATCTGATTAAAGCCGTCATCCTGTGTCACATGGGAATTTACATCATCATTACTGAGATCTGATTGATTTTGAAGAATTGCAGTAGCATCTACTCCATCAAGAGAATCGTCAGATATCTGTTCCTGACCAAAATCCTGCATTCCAGCTTCAACCCCATCTGCAATAATATTGTCATTGTCAATATTATCTAAAATAGAAAATTCCATATCTGCAAGGTCGAAAACATCAAAGTCAGGTTCAGCATCCAATACATAATCCGGTACAGCCATGTCATCAGATATTGAATTAAAGGCGCCATCTACAGCATCATCAACCGAAGAAAAAGGGTCCATTTTATCACAGACAGTTTCCATAAAAGAATTTCCACACATATCAGAAACGTCATTGAGCATATCACTGTATGCCTCCATAATATCGTCATTTCCCATAATATCTTCTGCGTTGGATGAGATCGAATCTACAATTGCGTCTGCAATATCCTCATTCGAGATTGCTTCATTATTGTAAGCTTCCTCTATTGACATTTCATCTCCATTAACAGTTATTGGCATATCAAGAAAATCAGAAAAGCCAACATCCGGTTCCTCGGCATACGCAGCTACAGCTTCTGCTATTCCGTCTACTTCATTATCTTTGTAATCGCTTGGATCGATTTCAGCAAAATCAACATCTTGCATTTCGATATCATCGTATTCTGGTGAATCCCCGATATCCATATCTTCCATTGCTCCAGAAATAGCATCTGCTTCTTGGATATCTGGTTCTTGCTCATTAAATGAAGTATCATCCGCCGTTGATGGATCATCGGAAAAATCCGGTTCCATTTCTTGGTCATTTTCTGGATTATCTACATTAACTTCTTTAGTAGGAGCATTTTCTAAATCATCTTCATCCGGATCATCCGTATCCTGGATATCTGAAGGAGTATGATCGACTGTATCAGGTTGAGGCTCCAAAGAACTATCGATATCTCCACCATTTCTTCTTTCATTTTCTGTATCTGTGGTAGATTTATCATGTTCCTTTTCGTTATCAGCATTAGTTTCCTGATCATCATTTTCTTTATCGGAATCTGTCTTATCCGGATCTTCATTTTCTTCATCTGAGTCCGTTTTATCTGAATCTGGTTCTTTATCATCCGCTGTTATTTTATCTGGATCATTCTCGTCATCGGCTTCTACCTTGTCCGGATCTTCCTCATCATCTGTATCCGCCTTGTCGGGATCATCCTCATTATCGGCATCTGCCTTATCTAGTTCTTCCTCGTCATCGGCTTCCGTCTTGTCCGGATCTTCCTCGTCATCGGCCTCTGCCTTATCCGGATCTTCCTCGTCATCGGCATCTGCCTCATCTGGGTCTTCCTCGTCATCGGCCTCTGCCTTATCCGGATCTTCCTCGTCATCGGCCTCTGTCTTGTCTGGGTCTTCCTCGTCATCGGCTTCCGTCTTGTCCGGATCTTCCTTGTTATCGGCATCTGCCTCATCTGGGTCTTCCTCGTCATCGGCCTCTGTCTTGTCTGGGTCTTCCTCGTCATCGGCTTCCGTCTTGTCCGGATCTTCCTTGTTATCGGCATCTGCCTCATCTGGGTCTTCCTCGTCATCGGCCTCTGTCTTGTCTGGGTCTTCCTCGTCATCGGCTTCCG
>OLNY01000566.1_pt1 | contig 33531 bp, 22 predicted proteins | sample 1671981 | NCBI WGS metagenome assembly OLNY01 (sample SAMEA3136632, study PRJEB25190) | human gut metagenome | biome: human gut; feature: human-associated habitat; material: faeces | place: Austria | collected 2013
TTCATGCTCCTTCCGCGTGCAGCTTTTTGGTGCTTCGCCTAAGCCCTTGTTTGCTTCCCTAACTTTCCGTGAAGCACCGAAAAAGGGCGGTATACCCGCAGGTACACCGCCCCTTGAATCCTTGGATTACACCTTCTGGAAGGTGAACACCACTTCGCCGCCCGCTTCGGGAGCAATTTCTTCCACCGTCTTGTCGAACTCGTAGCCTTCCGGCACAATCAGCACATGCAGCACATAGGGGTATGCAGGCATGGTGAATTCCAGCACGCCATTCTCATCCACAGGCATGGGCGTGCACGTTTCATCCGTGCAGACGTTAATCATCGTGCCGGTCACGGGGTTGCCGTCCTGATCGACGCACTTAATCGTGTAGCTCGCCATGCCCTCCATCGGCAGCTGCGGCGCTTCCGCCACTTCATCCGTGGAAGGCAGGGTGCCATCGGCGTACTTCCAGCCGGGGACATTGATGCCATACTGCTGCAGCATGGCGACAAACGCATTGGCGTTGGGTTCATCAGCGATTGCAATGGCGGATGCTTCCACGTTTTCCGCGCCAGCCTTCACCACAAAATAGGTGGTATACGGGAAGCCGCTCGCCTGATTGGTGTCAATCGGCTGATTCGGGATGACGTAGCCGTCCTCCGTCATGTAGTCCGTCAGCGCATAGTTTTCGGGGGCCGCTTCGCAGCCAAGGGCGAACATTTCCGGGTCGAGCCCCTTCGCCAGCGTCACCTTCACCGTCGCGCTTTCCGTGTTGTCAATCACATAATAGTTGGTCATGCCAAAGGTGGACATCAGCGCAAATTGCGGGTCGGTGAAGAAAACCTGCTTCACGTTGTCGCCCACAAAGGAGAGGGTCGTCATCTTCGTGCCTTCCGGATAGACCGGGTTGTTCGCCAGCACAGCGGCGGCTTCTTCTCCGTCCACCACGCGCGCGTTGTCCAGCCAGATCATGTCCTCATTCGCGGCCTGAAAGGAATCCTTGATGTAAGACAAGGCAATTTCGTAAGTACCGTCCGCCGGGAATTCATAGCCGTAGGTCGCCCATTCCTTCACGCCGCCGAACGCCTTCACCGTCTGCCCGTTGACAGACAGGTAGAACAGGTCGCAGCCGGCTTCGGTGGACGTCTTGTAGTCGAACGCGAACACATCGCCCGCCTTCGCTTCCACCGTAGTCAGCACGGAAGCGGAAGAAGTATCCTTGCCCGTGTTCGTGCTGACCAGCACCGTGCGGTCATCCTTTACCGCAACCGCCATCGGCCAGGTGTATTCATCCGTAGAATTGGTGAAGGACAGCGGCGCCGCCGTGCCTTCCACATTCAGCGCAAGGTTCAGTTCCGCTTCATCCGTCGGCGGAATCGAGGGCTTTTCGCCCGGCAGGAACGCCAGCACATTCGTCTGCGTGTACTCATCGCCGAGGAAGAGACCGAACAGGCGGACAAACGCGTCCGTAGAGGTCTGAGAACCCGTTGCGAGGAAAGCCACATTGCCGAAGCGGTCAACCACAATCGAGGTCGGGACGCCATTGAGCCCGAAACCCGCAAAGAGGTTGAACGTTTCATGCCCAACCGGGAACGTCAGGCCATGCGACGCCACATATTCCGTCAGCTTCGCATCGTCATCGTTTTCATCGATGCTCAGCGCAAAGACTTCCACCTTGTCCTTGTACTGCTCATAGGCTTCCTCCAGGAAGGGGAACTCCGATTCACACGGGCCGCACCACGTTGCCCAGAGGTTAATCAGCACCATTTCCTTCTCCTTCAAGGTTTCGGAGAGGGTATGGGACACGCCGTTAATGTCCGTAAAGGTAAAATCGGGCATGGGCGCGCCAAGCGCGTACACCAAGGCAGTTTCTTCCGCCAGTGCAGCGCAGCCGAGGCACATCGCCAGTGCCAGAACCAGTGCCAGCATCTTCTTCATGAGGATTGCTCCTTTCACGTTCTGCGGCTTCCACCGCAGTCTTACAAAAATTATAAGGGGAAAAATGCATGATGTCAACCGAAAAAACTTCATAAATACAATTGGCGTGCGCAACGCCCCTTTTTTCGTCTCCAACAGCAGCGAAGAAGCGTAAGATTGTTTGGTATTTCCATAACCAAAAAGCCCTGCCGCATTCACGACAGAGCCTTTTTGTGCCTTGATTACGCCTTGCCAGCGCAGCCCAGCACATCCACAATCTTGTGGGCGACCATCGCCTTCACCGCAGCGCGGGCAGGCTTCAGGTACTGACGGGGGTCAAAGTGATCCGGATGTTCCGCGAAGTACTTGCGGATGCTCGCGGTCATCGCCAGACGAATGTCGGAGTCGATGTTGATCTTGCAGACCGCCATCTTCGCCGCCTTCGCCAGCTGCTCTTCCGGAATGCCAATTGCGTCGGGCATATTGCCGCCGAACTGGTTGATTTCCTTCACGAACTCCTGCGGGACAGAAGAAGCGCCGTGCAGGACGATCGGGAAGCCGGGCAGACGCTTGGAGCATTCTTCCAGCACCTCGAAGTGCAGCTGGGGCTTCTGACCGGGCTTGAACTTGTATGCGCCGTGGGACGTGCCGATGGCAATCGCCAGCGAGTCGCAGCCCGTGCGGGTCACAAACTCTTCGACTTCTTCCGGATGGGTGTACATTTCCTGACCATGCTCCACCTTCACGTCGTCTTCGACGCCGGCGAGCGTGCCGAGTTCCGCCTCGACGACCACGCCGTGGTCATGGGCATACTCGACGACCTTGCGGGTCAGGGCGATATTATCCTCAAAGGACTTGGAGGAAGCGTCAATCATGACGGACGTGAAGCCGCCGTCGATGCAGCTCTTGCACAGCTCAAAGCTGTCGCCGTGGTCAAGGTGCAGCGCAATCGGGATTTCGGGGTTTTCGATAACCGCCGCTTCCACCAGCTTCACCAGATAGGTGTGGTTGGCATACGCGCGCGCGCCCTTGGACACCTGCAGGATGACGGGAGCCTTCAGCTCACCCGCCGCCTCGGTGATGCCCTGAATGATTTCCATGTTGTTGACGTTGAAAGCGCCGACCGCATAGCCGCCGTCATACGCCTTCTTGAACATTTCCTTCGTCGTAACAAGCGCCATTGGATTTTCCCTCCTGATGCAATAATGTAGGGTTTCCACCGAACCTATTATAGCACATTCTGCCGAAATAGAAAAGGGGGTTTTTTCACAAGTTGTATTTTCTTTCACAAAGTTTTGGAGAAAAAAACGACCTCATCCCCCTTTTCGGCGGATGAAGCCGTATCAGCACGCAAAAGCAGCCTGAAAAAGTCGCCAACGCAATCGCGCAAAAGGGTCAAGCGTAGGGATTTCATCCCGTTTCATTTGCCCTTGGGTTTCCCCCAATTAACACGCGGAAGCAGCCTGAAAGAGAAGTCTACTCAATCGCGCGAAAGGGAGTCCAGAGGGTCGAAGACCCTTTGGTGGAGTCCAGAGGCAAAGCCTCTGGTTACTGCCCCTCTTCCGTCCGCTCCACCGTGCCGACGTAGATGATTTCGCTCTTTGCCTTGTAGGTGTCGGTGTACATCAGCTTGCGCTCGGTTTCCGCGCCGCCCACATATTTCACCAGGTAGCTTTCCACCACACAGCCGTCGGTTGCCTTGCGGTAGGTGTACTCTTGGTCGACATAGGTGGCGTAGGTGTGGTTCGTGTCCTTGCGGTATTCCGGCTCGGTCGGGGCGGGCAGGGTCTGCACCGTCACCGTTTCCAGCTCGTACTTCACGCCCTTGCCGAGGCTCTCGCCGTAAATCGACACCACGCACACCTTGTGCGACTTGTCGTAGCGGCTGTCCTTCATCACCGTCGCAACGATGAAAATCGTGCTGTTCGTGTCGTTGCGGAACTTGAAGTCAATGCGGTTGTCGGATACCGTCGCGTCCTTGCCGTAGTCGGTGTAGCCCACCGCATCGGAGTGCGGCTCGCGCTTGAGAATCGTCATGTTCGCCTTCGCTGCCGCAAGGTACATCGTCGTGCTCGCCTGACACACGCCGCCGCCGTAGCCCATGCGCTGATCGCCATACGCGTACTCAATCGCCTGATAGAAGCCGTTTGCCTTCGTGCGCTTGCCCACAACCGTATTGAAGGAGAATGTTTCGCCCGCTGCAAGCATCTTGCCGTTGATGCGCTCGAACGCCACCTGAATGTTCAGGTTGCGCTCTTCCGTGCTGGTGGTCGAAATCGGGGTGTACGCCGTCGCGCGCAGCTGAATCTGCGGCTCCAGCATGGCTTTGGTCGTGGTCGGCTGAAGCTCGCGCGTCGTCAGCTCCACCTCGCCGCTGACCAGGGACGACATCATCTGGTACACCTGATTTTTCGCCTCAGTCGTGTCCATATAGCGCCCGACCGTTTCCGGCTGAATCGTCAGCGGATTGTTGAAATTGTTGGAATCGAAGATAATATGCGCATCCACCGGTTGGATGTACGCCTGCTGCGCGATGCTGAGCAGGATGTTGTCAATCACCACATTGTCGCCGCTGGGCGTGGCGGAATAGCCCTCGTAGGGATTTTCCGCCAGCGCGTCCATCGTGGCTTTGCGCGCGTCAATGCCGCCTTCTGTGTGCCCCGGCTGCCACGCCGCGTCGAGGGCTTCCTGCACATCGACGGTCATGTTCAGGTCGGCGCTCGTGATTTCCCTCACCAGCTGACCGGCGTACATCAGGCGCACCTTCCACGCGTCGCGCTGCTGATTCGCGTGCGCCGTGACCGCCTCTTCCGCCTCCGCGCGGGTCATGCCGCCGAGGTGGATGCCGTCCACATACACGTTCGGGACGTACTTGTCGTCATACGCCGTCACCGACGCGACCAGTGCTTCCCGCTCGTTCTGCTCCTGGATGGCATTGCTGATGGCGCCGCCCGCCGCGACCAGCCCGCAAATTACCGCCACCGCGCACGCGCAGAACAGGATGCGCTTGAGCAGCTTTTGCCCCGACGGCTTGCGGCGGACAGGCTCGTTCTTCGGCTCGCGATGCTCCGGATTGAAGCCCCCCAGCCCCGTCGGCGGATGATTGCCGCCGCCATTGCCGCCGTTTCCGCCATTGCCGTTCGCCGGATACTGCGGAAAATTCGCCGGATACATCGGCTGCTGCCATCCGCCATAATTCTGCTGCGGATACGGCGGATTCTGCGGGCGCTGCGGATTCATCGGCTGATTGCGCATCATCTGCCCGCCGCGAATCGGCTGATTGCGCCCGGTGTTCATGCTTGTCGGGTTCTGCCCCCACGAGAACTGCTCCAATTGGTGCGCCGCATCGAGCGGCTGCACGCCGTTGTTCCAGCCCTGCTGCGGCTGCATGGGCGTCCCCTGCACGCCGCGGAAGCCGCGCATTTGCCCGCTTTGCGCATATTGGCTCCCCTGCCCCGGCTGATTCATCCCCTGCGGGCGCATCGGCTGAGCCGCACTCATCGGCTGAGCCGCACTCATCGGCTGAGCCGTACTCATCGGCTGCATGGGCGGATTGGCGCTCTGCTGCGCGGGGGGCGGCTGCGGATTCCGGCGCGGCGGATTTGTCGGCTGCATGGGCGCGTCTTCCGTGCGGATAAGGGGGATGCTGTTGTCCAGCGTCTGCTGCCCGGCATACTGCGCCGCGTTCAGCTGCGTGCGGCGGCGGCGCGGCTGCTTGTTGTCGTTGAATTCGGACATGGTTTCAGCACCCCTTTCTGATGGCAATTCGGTATTTTTTCATCTTATATCACATGATTTGAGCAGCTTCCACTGCCTGCAGCAATTTCTCCACATCATCTGCCGCCCTCGCCCACATCGGCGCGGTGCAGCCGACCATGCCGTGGCGGTCGCCATCGCCATGGAAGTCACTGCCGCCGGTGACCAGAAAGCCCATGCGCCGCGCGGTCAAATCCAGCAGGGGCGTAGCGCGTCCGGCGGATGGGTGGTAGACCTCAACGCCCCGCAAGCCTTGCTCCTGCCAAACGCCGAGCAGATGGCGCAGCAGCGCGCCGGTCTTCTCCAGCTCCATCGGGTGCGCCAGAACGGGCACGAAGCCGCTTTCCCGCATCAGCGGCAGCGCCTCCGCCATGCTCAGGCGCTCCCCCGCCACATACGCCGGTGCGCCATCCGCCAGAAAGCGGTCAAACGCCTCGCGCGTATCCACCACATAGCCGCGGCTGACCATCGCACGGGCGATATGCGGCCGACCGACGCTGCCCTTGGCTTCGCGGGCGATTTCGTCGTAATCCAGCGGATAGCCCAGCGCGTTCAGCTTCTCCACCATCTGCCGCGCGCGTCCGAGCCGCAGTTGGGAGAGCGCCCGAACCTTGCGGTGCAGGGGCGTATCCATCCCGCGCCCGTAGCCAAGCAGGTGCAGGCCGGGCATATCGCGCAGGGACAATTCGACACCTTGCAGAATCGGCATCGGCGTGGGCTTCCCCAGCAGCTGCGCCGCGCCGTCAAACGTGTCATGGTCGGTCACGGCAAGGAGCGTCACGCGGTGCTTGTCCGCCAGCGCCACCAGCTCCGCGGGCGTAAGCAGCCCGTCGGAAGCAGTGGTGTGGGTGTGCAAATCAGGCTTCATGGGGGGCATCCGGGTGATTTTCGGGCGCATCCGCCGTCTTATCAGGCGTTTCCGCGCTCTTTTCAGGCGTTTCGGCGGACTTTTCGGAATTCTCTTTCTTCTTTTCGTCCGCCATATCCTGCATCATCACGTCGCCCGTGGTGCGGGTGTCGGCATCCTGAATATCCGGCAGAGCGCCCGTTTCCATCAGGGTGACGAACTCGCGGCGGCTGATGGTGTCGTACTTGAGCAGCGCGTCCACCAGCTTCTCCATGCGGTCGCGGTTGGCGCTCAGGGCGTCCACCGCCTTCTGGTAGCATTCCTCCAGCAGGCGCTTGACTTCCGCGTCGATGCGCGCCGCCATTTCTTCGCTGTACCCGCGGCTCTGCCCAAACTCCATGCCGACGAACACTTCCTGATCGCCGTCAAGATAGACCGGCCCCAGCTTTTCGCTCATGCCGAACTGCGTCACCATGCGGCGGCAGACCTCCGTCGCCTTCTTCAGGTCGCTCGTTGCGCCGGTGGTGAACTCGCCCAGATAAAGCTGCTCCGCGGCGTGACCGCCCAGCCCCATCGCCACGAAGTCCATCAGCTGGCTGTAAGTCTGCAAATCGTCCTCTTCCGTCGGCAGGGACAGCGTGTAGCCGCCCGCCTGCCCGCGCGGGACGATGGTAATCAGGTGCACCTCGTCGCAGTTGGGCAGGACGTGCCCGACGATGGCGTGACCCGCCTCGTGGATGGCGACCATGCGCTTGTCGCGCTGCGTCACCTTGTGGCTGCGCTTCTCCGGGCCCATCTGCACGCGGGAGATTGCCTCCACCAGCGTCTGCTGATTGATGGCCTTCAAGCGCCCGCGCGCCGCCAGAATCGCGGCTTCGTTCATGATGTTTTCCAGCTCCGCGCCGGTGGAGAAAGGCACGCGCTTGGCGATATTCTCCAAATCCACATCATCCGCAAGGGGCTTGCCCTTGGCGTGCACCTTCAGGATGGCAACACGCCCCGCCATATCGGGGTAATTGACGAGAATCGTGCGGTCAAAGCGGCCGGGACGCAGCAGCGCGGGGTCAAGAATGTCGCGGCGGTTCGTCGCCGCCATGACAATAACGCCCTCGTTGATTGCGAAGCCATCCATCTCGACCAGCAGCTGGTTCAGCGTCTGCTCGCGTTCGTCGTGTCCGCCGCCCAGACCCGCGCCGCGATGGCGACCCACCGCGTCAATCTCATCAATAAAGATGATGGACGGGGCAGCGCGCTTGGCTTGGTCGAACAGGTCACGGACGCGGCTCGCGCCCACGCCCACGAACATCTCCACAAAGTCAGAGCCGGAAATGGAGAAGAACGGCACGCCCGCCTCGCCCGCAACCGCCTTTGCCAGCAGGGTTTTGCCCGTGCCGGGCGGGCCGATGAGCAGCACGCCCTTGGGGATGCGCGCGCCCATGTCGATGTACGCCTTGGGGTTGCGCAGGAAGTCCACCATTTCCTTGAGTTCTTCCTTCTCTTCCTCCGCGCCCGCGACGTCGGCGAACGTCACCTTGTTCTTGTTCGGGTCATGGATGCGCGCCCGGCTTCTGCCGAAGTTCATCACCTTGCCGTTGCCGCCGGTCTGCGCGCGCATAATCAGCCAGAACATCACGCCGCAGAGCACCAGCGAAATCGCCAGCGGAATCAAATCATACCACCACGGGGTGGTCAGCGGCTGACGGTAGATGATGGTGAACGGCAAATCCTTGACGGACACCTCGTCCAGCGGCTTATTAAGCTTCGCCGCCTGCATTTGCCGCGCGGTGACGATGAAATCAGCGCCGATGGTGGTTTCAAAATCGTAGTTCTTGTCGGGGAAATCCGCGTCGGCGACCGTTGTTGTTGTCGTCACGCCCACCAGCGACGTGCCGCGGATGGCGACGGAGCGAACCTGCCCCTCCTCAATCATCGTCAGCAGCTGGGGATAGGTGATGCGGCGGTCACGGATATTGCTGCCAAAGCCGTTGGTGAACAGCATCGAAATGGTGAGCACCATCAGCAGCAGAACCGCGACGTAGCCGAACATCCCGCGAGACTTCTTCAATGCGAGCATCCTCCTTCCGTTCCAGCGCCATCCGCCTGTTGCGGCGTATACCCATATAGACGAATGACGTGTGCGGAAAAATCCATCTTTACAAAAATTTTATCTTTATTGGGGGAAGAATCGGCTGATTTATTCGTGCGCCGCGCCGTACACGCGGCTGTCCAGCACGCCGATGTCCGGCAGATTGCGGTACTTCTCAGCAAAATCCAGCCCGTAGCCGACGACGAACTCATCCGGAATCTTGAAGCAGTGGTAATCCACCGTCAGGTTGTGTTCGGGATTGCGGCGGTCGGGCTTGTCCAGCAGCGTCGCAATGCGGATGGAGGACGCGCCGCGGCCCATCAAATACTTGCCGAGGTAGAACAGCGTGTTGCCGCTGTCCACAATGTCCTCCACAATCAGCACGTCGCGCCCCTTGATGGACACGGACAGGTCTTTCTCCAGATTGACCACGCCGGAGGACTTGGTGGAGTTGCGATAGCTCGAAAGCGCCATGAAATCCAGCGTCACGGGCAAATCGACTTCGCGGATGAGGTCGGAGAAGAAGACGCTCGCGCCCTTCAAAATGCAGACCATCACCAGATCGCGTCCCTGATAGTCGTGGGTGATTTCCCGTCCCAGCTGGGCAACGGCCTTCTGGATGTCCTCACGCTTGACGAGAATCTTCGTCATGTCTTGATACAGCTTGGCATTGGTGTCCATCGTGTTGTCCTCCTAAATATATGTAGGTTTCTATGTTGACTTAGTTGGCGTTGTCCTTTTTTTCGCGCAGGGGTGCGCCGCAGCGTTTGCACTGTTCGAGCTTGTCGTAGGGGTCATCCTCAATCTGCGACCACTTGATGACGCCGGACAGCGGGCGGTATTTCGGATTGAGCGATTCGCAATTCGGGTCAATGTGGTAGTACGTTCCGCCTTCGGGATTGTAGTAAATCAGCAAGTCCGGATGGCTGGTGTTCAGCACGGGCTGCGTCGCGAGGGCATTCGTCGGGGTGGCGGTGCTTTCCTGCTCGTTGCTTTGCAGCGTCGCGGGGTCAACGTACCACACGCCGTCCTCCTTGACCATGCGCACCTTCCACAGGTAGACGCTTTCGCCCAGGGTGTTGTTCTTGTTGATGACGGCGCGCACCGTCACCATGCGGGCGATGTCGTTCGATGTGCCCGTGATGGCCGTGAAATCCCAGCTGACGGGCGTGCGGTTGGTCAGCACCTCGCCGAAGAGCTTCTGCGTCACCGCGTCCGTGCCGCCCTTGATGCTGCTGCGCCACGACGGGGCCGTCAGGTTGACCATTTGGCTGATGGCGTTGTTCTTCCACAGCGTGAAGAAGGAATGCAGCTGCGCGTAGCACTCCTCGGAGTCATCCACAGGCGTCGCGGTGGGCGTGGGCGCGGGATTGGGCGTGTCCGTCGCGGTCAGGTTGACATCGAGGTTATTGCCCGATGTACTCCCCTGCTGCATCTGACCGGACTGATTCGGCTGCGCGGGGTTCTGATTGTCCGCCGCGTTCGTCGCCAGTGCGCTGACGAGGCAGACGACCGCCGCCGACGCCAGCAAAAGCGACAGCACCAGCCGCGCGTTAGGCGTAACCAGCTCGCGGAGCCACATCGCGGCGATGCTCGCCACCGCGCCGACGAGGACGACCCACTTCACCGCCGTCCACGCAAAGACCATGCTTAAAATGAAGAGAATCGGCAGCACGCCGAACATCAATACTTTTGCAATCGTATCCCACGGAATTTCCCTGCGCGCCGCCGGCTGCACCCGGAAGCCGCTGCGCCCCGACGTCGGGTACACACGCTGACCGTCGGGGGTGTACTGCGCGTACTGCTGCTCCGGCGGCAAATCCGTTTCCTGCGGATTCTGCTGGCTGTACCCCTGCTGATAACCCTGCTGCTCGTAGGGTTGCTGATACCCGCCGGGCTGCACAAACCCCTGCTGGTCATACGGCTGCTGCTGATAAGGCTGCTGGGCGTATGGCTGCTGATACCCCTGCTGCTCATAGCCCTGCCCATACGGCTGCTGATAACCTTGCTGACCATAGGGCTGCTGGTATCCCTGCTGACCGTATGGCTGCTGGTATCCCTGCTGACCATAGGGCTGCTGATAATCCGCATACCCCTGCTGACCATAGGGCTGCTGCCCATAGCCGTTTTGCGGCGCGTAGCCCTGACCATAGGCATCATTGGGCACGTAGCCGCCATTCGGGGCATAGCCCTGCGCCGGCGGATAATTGCCCTGCGAAAAACCAGGCTGCTGAGGATTCTGTCCGGCGTCCCCGGCGCCATCATAGGGTGGACGGCTGTTGCTCATCCGGCTTCCTTTCCTTTCTTCCGCGCGTTTGTGCGCGAAGTTCCCTGCCGCGCCTTGTGCGGAGGGCATTTTGTCCCTCCCGCGCGCGGACTTTCACGCAAGCGCCTGAATCGCGCTTTACATGATAACGCATCTTACAGTATAGCACAAAAAAATGGCTTGTAAATAAGAAATCGGAAAAATTCACGGTTTGTTCGCCTGTAAGGCTGTAAATATGGAAAGAATTCCACTTCCGTGCGCCTTTTATTCCGCATTCCGCATTCCAAATTCCGAATTTGCCCCCTTGCAAAACGCCTCAACCTATGGTAAGATAGAGCGTGCCGACGAAAGTCAGCGAAATATTGGAAGCGATGACCGGGAAACAGTAGCGCGTGCAAGTCCCCTTCCTATTTCCAAATGAGAATGTGCCAAGATGCGAAGCGAATTTTTTCTGCTGGCTAACGGGAGTGAAACGCAGCGTAGCAGCGCTACGCTAAGTGGAACGAGCGGACGCCAGAAGGAAAAAGGCGCGAGCAGATGGCACAGGCGAATGCAGGAAATAGGATATCAGAGAGCCGCCGGGTGGTGCGAGGCGGCAGGGCGCACGGCGTGAACCTTCATCCCGCGAGTTTTTCGGCGTGGGCAGCCTTATCGCCCATCAAGCGGCGGCAGCGGGATTTTTTCCTTTGCCGCAAGACGAGTGGTACCGCGGATTCAGTCCGTCTCATCAAACGATGGGACGGGCTTTTTTCATCCAACTGTAAGGAGGAACATCCGGAATGAACGAGAAGATCGAAGCCCTGAAAAGCAGCTTTGATTCCGAGCTGAAGAAGATCGCCAACATGGTGGATCTGGAAGCCCTGCGCGTGAATTACCTCGGCCGCAAGGGCAAAGTGACCGACGCGCTCAAAGGTATGGGCAGCTTGACCGACGAGCAGAAAAAGACCGTCGGGCGCGAGACGAACGAGCTGAAAACCGCCATCACCGTCGCCTTGGCGGAAAAGCTGGAAGCGCTCAAGGCACAGGAATTGCAGCGCGAAATCAACGCCCTGCCCGAATTTGACATCTCCATGCCGCCGGACATGACCCGCGGCTCGTATCACCCGATTACGCTGGTGCAGCGCCAGTGCGAGCAGGTGTTCAAGTCGATGGGCTTCACGGTGGAGGATTACGCCGAGGTGGTGACGGACTACGAGTGCTTCGAGAGCCTGAACATTCCGAAGTTCCACCCCGCGCGCGACATGCAGGACACCTATTATCTGGACAACGGGCAGCTGCTCAAAACGCAGACCTCCGCCGCCCAGAACGCCATCTACCGCCGCTACCGCGACGCGCTGGTGAACGACGGCGTGCCGATTAAGGCGATTTTCCCCGGCCGCTGCTTCCGCAACGAGGCGACCGACGCCTGCCATGAGAACACGTTCTTCCAGATGGAAGGCATCATGGTGGACAAGGACATTTCCATCGCGAACCTGATCTACTTCATGAAAACGATGCTGAGCGAGGTGTTCCGCAAGGACATCAAAGTCCGCCTGCGTCCGGGCTTCTTCCCGTTCGTTGAGCCGGGCTTTGAGCTGGATATTTCCTGCCTCATCTGCGGCGGCACGGGCTGCCCGTCGTGCAAGCATTCCGGCTGGCTGGAACTGTGCCCCTGCGGCATGATTCACCCCGAAGTATTGAAGGCCGGCGGCATCGACCCGGAGCAGTACACCGGCTTCGCGTTCGGCTTGGGCATGACGCGCCTTGCCATGATGAAGTACGGCGTGAAGGACATTCGCGACCTGAACAGCGGCAGCCTGACGCGCTTGGCGCAGTTCACGGACGACGAGTAATGCGGAGGAAAGACGAACATGCTGATCTCAATGAACTGGATTTCCGACTTCGTTGACCTGACGGGTCTTGACAAAATGGCGCTGATTCGCCAGTTCTCCCTGTCCACGGCGGAAGTTGAGAATGAAATTTTCCACAAGGGCGCGGATTTGTCCGGCGTTGTCGCCGCGCAGATCGTCAGCGTAGAGAATCACCCCGAATCCCACAAGCTGCACCTGCTGAAGGTGGACGCGGGCGACGGGCAGCTGACCGACGTGGTCTGCGGCGCGCCGAACGTGCAGCTGGGCATGAAAACCGCGTTCGCCAAGGTGGGCGCGCAGCTGGGCGACATCACCATCAGCCCGCGCAAGCTCGCCGGGTACACGTCCTACGGCATGTGCTGCTCGGAGAAGGAAATCGGCATCAGCGACGACAATTCCGGCATCATGGTCATCCCGGAGGATGTTCCCTGCGGCACGGATTTGAAGGCGCTCTACCCCATTGACGATATCATCTTCGAGGTGGACAACAAGTCCCTGACGAACCGCCCCGACCTGTGGGGGCACTACGGCATGGCGCGCGAGTTCTCCACCCTGTCCGGCCGTCCGCTGAAAGCCCTGCCCGTGGCGGATTTGGCGGCGTACAGCAATCTGCCCGCCATCGACATGAAGATTGAAGACCCGCTGTGCCAGCGCTACTCCTGCCTGCGGGTGGAGAACATCAACCGCCACGTCAGCCCGATGGCGATGCGTATCCGCCTGAACTACTGCGGTATGCGCGACATCAACTTCCTCGCCGACCTGACGAACTACCTGATGCTGGAAATGGGGCAGCCGATGCACGCCTTCGACAGCCGCAAGGTGGAGAAAATCCGCATCCGCCGCTTCCCGGAGAGCTTCCCTTTCCAGACGCTGGACAAGGTGGAGCGCACCATCGACCCGAACACGCTGATGATCTGCAACGGCGACAAGCCGGTTGCCATCGCGGGCATCATGGGCGGTCTGGACAGCGAAATCGTCGATGACACGACGAGCCTGACGCTGGAATCCGCCACCTTCGACGCGGCGTCCGTCCGCAAGAGCAGCGTCCGCCTCGCCCACCGCACCGACGCCTCCGCCCGCTACGAAAAGAGCCTTGACCCGGAAATGACGACCGTCGCCATCGCCCGCTTCGTCAAGCTCCTCCAGGAATACGACCCGGAAATGCGCGTCACCTCCCGCCTGACCGACGAGTACGCCTTCCACTATCCGAAGGTGCAGCTTTCCTTCGATAAGGCGTTTGTTGACCGCTATACCGGCATCAACATCTCCTCCGACGAAATCATGCACACGCTGACCGCGCTGGGCTTCGGCATGACGCGCAATGGCGATTCCTTCACCGCGGACGTCCCCTCCTGGCGCGCGACGAAGGACGTAACCATCAAGGCGGATATCATCGAGGAAATCACCCGCATCTACGGCTACGACAACTTTGACCTGCACACGGCGGAATCCCCCCTCTACCCGGTTCGCATGTCCACCGAAAAGACGGTGGAGGACAAATTGAAGGACATCCTCGTCAAGCGCTATTCGCTGCACGAGGTGCATTCCTACATCTGGCAGTACGCCGACGACTACAAGAAGCTCGGCATTGCCGTCGAGGACAACGTGAAGCTGCTCAACGCCTCCAACCCCAACATCGAGACGCTGCGCCGCTCCATGATTCCCACCCAGCTGTGCCAGGTGAAGGTCAACACGGGCTATGCGCCGTCGTTCGGCATCTTTGAAATCGGTCACGTTATCGACGGCGTGGACGAGAACAACCTGGCGAAGGAGCACAAGAAGCTGTGCGTGACGCTCTTCAGCAAGGTCGATAACGTGGAAACGCTGTATTTCCGCCTGCGCGACATGCTGTGCGTCGCCGTGAGCGACATCCTGCACAAGGATTTGTCCTTCCACGCAATGACCGCGACCCACTCCTATGAGCATCCGAAGAACCTGAACGCCATCGTGCTGGACGGCGTTGACCTCGGCGAAATCGGCGTGGCGCACCCGGTTGTCGGCAAGAACATCGACAAGAAGGCGGCGATTGTGTTTGCCGAAATCGACACGGAAGCGCTTGCGTCCATCGCGCCCGCGCCCATCGTCTACCGCGAGCCGTCCCGCTTCCCCGGTATGGAGCAGGATTTGACCTTCGTGGTCAATCGCTGCCAGCCGATTCTGGACGCGGTGAAGGCGGAGAACTCCCCGCTGGTGCAGAAAGTGACCGTGCTGGGCACATACAGCGACATCACCGGCAAAACCATCACGATTCGCCTCTCCTTCTCTCACCCGGAGCGCACGCTCACCCGCGACGAAGTGCAGGCGGTTGTTGACGGCGTGGTTGCACGGCTGAAGGGTCAAGGGATTGAATTGAAGAAGTAACTTCCTCTATATATGCATCTTTCTTCCTCCGAAACGCGGCTGTGTTTCGGAGGTTTTTTGTTTGGATTTTTCCTGCCGTTTTGCGCATTTTCTTCCATTATTGGTATTGACATTCACATGTCACCGTGCTACACTTGCAAATAGCAGGGGATATTCCCAAGTATAACAGCACGCAGGAGGAAATTACTATGCCACAAACTGCTTACTCCACCCAGAAGAAGCCGCGCGGCTGGATGATCTGCGCCATCATCGCGCTGGTTCTCGTCGTCGCGCTGGCACTGTGCCTGTCCTACGGCGGCGCAACGCTCAAATCCGCCCAGACGAACCTCGGCGACACCCAGCAGAAGCTGGAGGACACGCAGACCGAGCTGTACAGCACCAAGACTGCCCTGACGACGGCGCAGAACGACCTGACCGCGAAGGAAGGCGAACTGGCGGCCGCTGAAAGCGAACTGACCGCGACGAAGGATGCCCTGACCGCCGCCGAAACCGCGCTGACCGCCGCGCAGGACGACAAGGCCGCTGCGGAAGCTGACCGCGACGCCGCACAGACTGCCCTGACCGCGAAGGAAAACGAACTGGCGAACGTGCAGAACACCCTCGCCGCGACGGAAAACGTGCTGGCGCTGACGCAGGATGCCCTTGGCACGAACGAATCGCTGATTACGATTATCAAGGAATCGCTGGTGGCGAAGGATGGCGTCGCGGCGAACGCCGTGGCGGCGCAGGAAGCCGCTGAAGCAGAACTGGCGGCGACGAAGGACACGCTTGCATCCACTGAGGCGACCTTGTCCGCCACGCAGACAGAACTGGCTGACACCAAGAACACGCTGGATGCTACCACTGCCGAGCTGACCTCGACGAAGAACACCCTCGCGTCCACAGAAGCGACCTTGTCCGCCACGCAGGCAGAACTGGCTGACACCAAGAACACGCTGGATGCCACCACTGCCGAGCTGACCACGACGAAGGACACCCTCGCGTCCACCGAAGCGGAATTGACCTCGACGAAGGATTCCCTCACGTCCACCGAAGCGGAACTGACCTCGACGAAGGACATGCTCACGTCCACCGAAGCGGAGTTGACCTCGACGAAGGATACCCTCGCATCCACGGCGGACACGCTGGCATCCACCGAAGCCGAACTGGCTGCGACGAAGGACACCCTCACGTCCACCGAAGCCGAACTGACCGCAACGAAGGACACCCTCGCATCCACCGAAGCCGAGCTGACCTCGACGAAGGACACTCTCGCCGCCACAGAAGCGAATCTGGCGGACACGCAGGCAGCGCTGGACAGCACCCGCACGGTACTGGCGGACACGAACCTCACGCTGTCGGCGACGGTGGATGAACTGACCGCCGCAAAGGCTGCACTGGCGGAAAAGGACGCGGAACTGGCGGCGAAGGAACCGATGCTCTTCCTGCACCTGCTCTCCACCGACGCAGCAACCTTGACCGGCACGGACACCACCGCGCTGGATGCGGAAAACTACCTCATCGTCACCGTCGGCGAGCAGACCTGCGCGCCCATCCCGATGCCGGAAGAGGGCAGCTACTTTTGCCTGATCCACGGCATCAACATGAATCTGTTCCACATCACCGCGGACGGCATTGAACTGGTCAACGCCAGTGCCGACCACAACTGCCTTGCGCTGGGCGAAATCACGATGACCATCGTCAGCCGCGACGCGCTCAAGCAGGAATAATCTTTCTTCCCCTGCCCCTCTGCTTTTGTCGGCGGAGGGGCGTTTTTTGTGCTTCCGCGAAATTCGAGATTGACAACTTCCCCCGATGGTGGTAAACTGGAAAAAACGGAAGTTTTCCGCCCATTTTCGTCGCTTGTTAGGAGGATTGCTATGAGTCCCATTGCCGCCCGGAAAAAGACCATCATCTGGATGATTGCCGCCATCGTGCTGGCAGTCTCTTCCATCGCACTTGGCGCCGGTCTCATCGTCAGCCACAATTCGCTGACGGACACCCGGAATCAGCTGACGGACACGCAGAGCGCGCTGTCCTCCACCCAATCCACCTTAGCGGACACCGAAAACAGCCTGTCCGCCGCGAAGGACACCCTCGCATCCACCGAAGCGACCCTCGCGGACACGCAGACCACGCTGGACACGACCGCCGCCGCCTTGACGGATACCCAGACCACCCTCGCGTCCACCGAAGCCACCCTCGCCGAAACGCAGGGTACGCTTGCTGACCGCGAAACCGAACTGTCCGCCACAAAGGATACCCTCGCGTCCACCGAAGCCACCCTCGCCGAAACGCAGGGTACGCTTGCTGACCGTGAAACTGAACTGTCCGCCACAAAGGACACCCTCGCGTCCACCGAAGCCACCCTTGCCGAAACGCAGGGCACGCTTGCTGACCGCGAAACTGAACTGTCCGCCACAAAGGACACCCTCGCGTCCACCGAAGCCACCCTCGCCGAAACGCAGGGTACGCTTGCTGACCGCGAAACCGAGCTGTCCGCGACAAAGGACAACCTCGCATCCACCGAAGCTACCCTCGCCGAAACGCAGACTGCCCTGAACAGCCGCGACACCACGCTGGCATCCACGAAGGACACGCTGATGATCACCCAGACCAAACTGGCGGCAGTGAAGGACACGCTGTCCACCACGCAGAACGAACTGGACACCTTGAAGGCATCCCTGCCGGCGAAGGAATATGAGCTGGAGAACACGAAGGAAGCGCTCGCCGCGACGGAAGCCGAACTGGCGGTGACGCAGAACACGCTGACTGCCGCGCAGACGGAGCTGTCCGACACAAAAACCAGCCTGTCCGCCACTGAAACCGAGCTGACCGCGACGAAGGACACCCTTGCCGACGCCACGACGGAATTGTCCGACACCAAGACGGCGCTGACCGCCACCGAAGCCGAGCTCACGACGACGAAGGACAGTCTGACCGCAAAGGAAGCCGAACTCACCGCGACGAAGGACAGCCTGACCGCGAAGGAATCCGAACTCACGACGACGAAGGACACCCTGACCGCAAAGGAATCCGAACTCACCGCGACGAAGGACAGTCTGACCGCGAAGGAATCCGAACTCGCCGCAACGAAGGACACCCTGACCGCGAAGGAAGCCGAACTCACCGCGACGAAGGACAGTCTGACCACTGCGGAAAACGAACTCGCCGCGACGAAGGATAGCCTGACCACCGCCACGACGGAGCTGGAAGCCACAAAGGCAACCCTTGCCGCGACAGAGGCGGAATTGACGACGACGCAGGAAACCCTCGCCGACGCACAGGCGATTCTGGCGGCATCGAACGAATCGCTGAGCTTCGCGAAGCTGAACCCGGCGACGCGCGGCACTGACCCCGGCATCGCGCCCTCCCCGATGGCAAGCGCGGTTCGCGACCCGTCGGAAGCCGTCGCGTTCCTGCTTGTGACAGTCGGCACAAAGACATACGAGCCGATTCCGCTGCTGGAGGACGGGTACTACCGGCTGATCCACGGCGTGTGCGTGAACATCATCCACGTCACGGAGACGAGCATCGAGATGACCGACGCCAGCTGCGCCGACCACGACTGCATCGCGCAGGGCATCGTGACGCTGGAAAACAAGGACACGCGCGAAGGCGGCAGCTACATCATCTGCCAGCAGAACTTTGTGACGCTGCGGCTCTGCACCCGCGCGGAGCTGGAAGCGGAAGGCATTGTGCTGCAATAATCGAGGATTTGACCGGGGGCGGCGCAAGGCTGCCTCCGGTTTTTTGCAAAATCAGAAACATCCCCAAGGAGGAAAACGCCCATGCTGACGTATCATCCGACCACCGAAGCCGAGAAGGATGCCATCTGCGCGTGGCAGTACCCCGGCGAATACGCGATGTACAACAATCCGCCGTATGCCGAGCAGAAGAAGCACGGATACGGTTTTGCGAATCCGGCAAACAATTTCTATTCCTTTTACGATGGCGAAACGCTGGTGGGCTTCGTGAACCTGTCGGACGAGGGCAGCGAGGTGTTTTTCGGCATCGGGGCGCATCCCGACCACTGCGGACAGGGGTACGGCACGCAGATGACGGCGCTGGCGTGGGAGTTATCCCAGCGGCTGTATCCGGGCAAGCCGATGTATCTGGAAGTGCGGACGTGGAACACGCGCGCCGTTCGCTGCTACGAGAAGGCGGGATTCCGGGTGGTGGGCGAGCCGGTGAAGCGGGTGACGCTCAGCGGCGAAGGGACGTTTTACCACATGGTGCGTCAGGCGCAGGGATCATTCCGCGCAAGATGTTGATTTGCCAAGCGGCATCCGCTGCGAATTTGACATTCGCCGCCTTTCGGGGCGGCTTTTTTCGTGCGCGGGGTGGGGACGGAGGGGTTGTCCCCCGCTGAAATCTCCGTGAATCTGTAAAATTCAGTTGAAAACAAGCGCAAAGTGTGGTAAAGTAGGTATGTATGCGATTTTTCCCCGCACAGGCGGAATTCTGCTGCATTGCGGCACGCTCGGAGGAAACGAACCATCATGACGATTATGAATGTCTTATCCCTGTTCGGCGGACTGGGGCTGTTCCTGTTCGGAATGCAGCTGATGGGTGAAGCGCTGGAAAAAGCGGCGGGTACACGGCTGAAAAAGCTGCTGGGCATGGTGACGGGCAACCGCTTCCTCGCCATGCTCGCGGGCATCACCATCACGGCGGTGGTGCAGTCCTCCTCCGCGACGACGGTCATGGTCGTCGGTTTCGTCAACGCGGGGCTGATGTCGCTGACGCAGGCGGTCGGCGTGATTATGGGCGCAAACATCGGCACAACGGTCACGTCGCTGCTGCTGTCGGTGCAGATTGATTTCGCCGCCATCTTCACGTTTCTGGGGCTGATTCTCTCGAATCTTCCCGACAAGTACAGAACCGCCAAGCAGTTCGGCACCATCACGATGGGCTTGGGCATCCTGTTCATCGGCATGAACACCATGTCCGGCGCGATGGATCCGCTGCGGACGTGGGAGGGCTTCCAGAAGGCGATGGCGTCCATCAACAACCCGATTCTGGGTGTGCTGATTGGCGCGGGCATCACCGCCGTCCTGCAATCCTCCGCCGCCAGCATCGGCATCCTGCAAACGCTCGTCGCGCAGGGGCTGATTGGGCTGGACAGCGCCATCTTCATCCTCTTCGGGCAGAATATCGGCACTTGCGTCACGGCGCTGCTGGCGTGCGCGGGCACAAACTCCACCGCCAAGCGCGCGGCGACGGTGCACCTGCTCTTCAACGTCATCGGCACGGTGATTTTCGTCATCATCGCCTGCTGTCTGCCGCTGGCAAGCTGGGTCGAGATGCTCTCCCCCGGCAACCTCAAGCTGCAAATCGCCATTGTCCACATTCTCTTCAACGTCACGACGACGGCGCTGCTGCTGCCCGCCGCAAGCTGGCTGGAGAAGCTGGCGTGTCTGCTGATCAAGGGCGACGGCTCGACCGCCGAGGAAATGAAGCTGCTCTACTTTGACGCGCGTATGCTCAAAACGCCGCCGATTGCCGTGGCGCAGCTGTTCAACGAAGTGCAGCGCATGGGCGGCATCGCGATGGGCAACTTCCAGCGGGCGATGGAGTGCTTCAACGAGTGGGACGCAAAGAAGTCCGAAGAGCTGGCGCGGAACGAGGACGTGCTGGACTACCTGAACCGCGAAATCACCGATTCGCTGGTGGAAGTGAAGGGGCTTGACCTGTCCGAGAAGGACACGAAGCTGGTCGGCTCGATGTTCCACGTCGTCAACGACATGGAGCGCATCGGCGACCACAGCCAGAACATTATGGAATCGGCGCAGCTGAAGAATCAGGACGAGGTGAAATTCTCGCCCAAGGCGGTGCAGGAGCTGGAAAGCCTGTCGAACCTTGTGCGCGCGCAGATGCAGCGGTCGCTGGATATGTTCAAGGCGCAGGTAACGGACGACACGCTGCTGGGCGAAGTGGAGGGCGTGGAGGACGAAATCGACACGACGACCGAAGCCCTGCGCAGCCACCACATGGATCGCTTGAAGAACCACAAGTGTTCCGCGAAGAACGGCATGATTTATCTGGATATGCTGACAAACCTCGAACGTATTGGCGACCACGCGGAGAATATCGCCACATCCGCGAAATCCGCAACGGGGATTTGATTTGCACATAAAAACCTCGCGACAGGTGATGCCGCGAGGTTTTTTGATGCCCTCATATTCCCCTGATATACTCCCCCACGACCTCCACCAGCGCATCCGCCTCCTTCGGCGCGTACCTCGGCGAAATTGCGAGCGTCACGAAGTCATACGCCCCCGCCGCGCGGAAATCGCGGTAGTCGTCGTACACGCGGAAGGGGACGGTCGGCTCTGCGCCGTTTTTCGCGGCGAACATCTGCGCGGTCAGCGAATTGAGATGGATGTTGCCGTCCGCGTCAAGCAGCACTTGCGGGATGTCCGCCCGCGAACGCGGATTGCGCACGTTGTCCAGCGACGAAATCCGCCGCATCGCCAGCGCGAAAAGCAGGTAATTCGCCTCATCGAGCTTCTTCTGGGCATAGAAGGCGGTGTAATCCAGCCGCTTTTGGACGGGCATGGACAGGACGTTGAACAGCACGAAGTTCGGGCCGGGATAACCAATGCCGAGGTCGCTGTGGGCATCGACGTGGGTGACGTCGAAGGGGGCGGTCAGGCGTCCGGCGGCGATTTGCTCCTCCCAGAAGCGGAGCGCGCCGTCGTGCGTCTCGAAAATGCGGCCGAGCTTGGGGGCGGTGCGGGACAGACCGCACTGGTTTTCGAGGAACGCGCGGACGGCGGATGCTTCCCACGGCTCATGTCCGGGGAGGGACGGGCGGTGTCCTAATTCGGCAAGAGGGCAGCAATCGGCGAGGAAAAAGTCGAGGTCAATGTCGAGAACGCGCATTTTGTGCTTCTTTCTGCTGAAAATCAGCGGGATTTCCGTTCCATTATACCCCATTCTCCCTCACGGCGCAAGGTCGATGATGCTGTTGTCGCTGCCGCCCTCGGCGAAGGAATCCGGCACTTGCCCGACGATGATGCTTTCCGCCATCGCCATCTGCGTGCTGGCCTGCACGTTTTTCGCGCCGGTCGGAATGACGATTTGCACGTTCGCAGTCAGGACGAGGGAAATGCGGTGGCGTGTCTGGTTGATGCCGGCGGTGGTGAAATCAGTACTGAACGCCGCCTGCACCGAGCCGACGGGCAGAATCTGCACGGCGATGCCCGGCCCCGCGCCCGCCAGCAGCGTCAGCCCGATGGCACTGCCCAGCGGCACAACGACGGTTTTCTGCCCCATGGCGGTCAATCTTTCCTGCGCAAGCAGGGACGCCTGCGCCGCCAGACGGTTCATCTCCGGGGTATTCGCCTGAATCAGGCGCACTTGCCCTTGTTCGTCCTTCTCGACGGTCATCAGGTCGGCGTAATGCACGCCGAGTCCAAGCATCTCAGACGCTGCCTCGTTGAGCGCCTGAATCGCCAGCGACCGCGCCGTCGCCTGCGAGAGCGTCAGCACGACGTCCGTTACGTTGCGCTCGACGCGGAGAATCAGCAGCGTCAGCAGCACAGGCAGCAGCCACAGTGCGCGTTTCCACCGCCGCCGGGGAGATTTTCGGCGCTTTGCAGGAATTTTCGCTTCTGATTCGTTGTTTGTCTGGGGCATGGTGCATCCTCCTTTCGTCGCCTGCCATTGCAGGATGCGCGAATATGTGCTATAATATAGGATGTAATTCTGTATGCTCTTGTGGATTGGCATCCACGTTTTCATATTCCGCCGGGGCGCGCATCATGCCGCTGACGGCGCAAAGGGGCTGAAGCAGTGAAGAAACGCAACGATTCCCCGGACTTTGTGCCGGAAAACGACGATTTTGCCTATCAGGACGGTTATCCCGACGACCCGCAGGGCGATGATCCTGACGAGTACGACCCGAACTGGGCGGACGACGACGACCCCGTGGAAGTTGCTGGGCAGGCGGACATGTTCGCGCACGAGGACTTCTGGAACGCTTCGGCGGAGGATAGCGAAGCGCTGCCGGAGGAGGAAAAGGTCTACAAGCACTCCATTTTCAAGCCGGAGATGAAGAAGCCGAACTTCGTGCTGTCGATTGCCGTCAACGTCATCCGCATTTTCGCGGTGCTGGTGCTGGTGGCAGGGCTGGCGGCAGTCGGCGCGGTGGTCGGCATTGCGAAAGGGTACATGGAAACTGCCCCGACGCTTGACCTCGCCGCGATTGACGATCAGGCGCAGACCTCCTTCATCTACGACGCCAACGGCAACCTCATCACCGAATACAAAGGCTCGGAGAACCGCGTCATGGTGTCGATTCAGGCCATGCCGACATACCTCCAGCACGCTTTTATCGCCGTGGAGGACGCGCGCTTCTACACGCACAACGGCGTGGACATCAAGCGCATTATCGGCGCGTTCGTGTCGAACCTGTCCTCCTCCTCCACGCAGGGCGGCTCGACCATCACCCAGCAGCTGATTAAGAATACGCTCCTTTCCTCCGAGCAGAGCTACAAGCGCAAAATTCAGGAAGCGTACCTCGCCATGCAGCTGGAAACGCGCTACACAAAGGATCAGATTCTCGAAAGCTACCTGAACACCATCTACCTCGGCGAAAACTACTACGGCGTGTACACCGCCGCGCAGGGGTATTTCGGCAAATCGCTGGGCGAACTGACGCTCCGCGAATGCGCGATGCTGGCGGGCACATGCAATTCGCCCTACTACTACAATCCGCGCCGGAATTTCTACACGCGGCAGAAGGAGGGCGTGGATTACCCCGCCATCACCAACGACCGCACCAACTACGTCCTGCGCTGCATGTACGAAAACCAGTACATCACCTACGAGCAGTATCAGGAGGCGCTTGACCCGGCGACCGCGCATGTGCTGGAGAAAGACCCGAACACGGCTACCGGCATGTACGCCTACGCGCACTACGTCGAATACGCGGTGGATGAGGTCATCGACATCCTGCTGCAGCTGAACAACCTTGAGGACACCTCCGCCAACCGCAACGCCATGGAAAACAAGCTGCGCACCGGCGGCTACCACGTCCAGCTCGCCATCGACACCTCCATTCAGTCCACCGTCGAGGATACGCTGGAAAACTGGACGAACTACCCCACCCTGCGCGACCCGGCGGACAAGGTCTACCGCACGCGCAATTCCGACGGCACATACGACGAAACGGTTGAGCCGCAGGCCGCCGCCGTCGTTGTGGACTACCACACGGGCGAAATCAAAGCCATCGTCGGCAGCCGCACGCGTCCGACGGCGATGAAGACCTTCAACCGTGCGGTGGATATGACCATGCCCGTCGGTTCGTCCATCAAGCCGATTGCCGTGTACGCCCCCGCGATTGAGCTTGGCGCATCCCCCGCAAGCATCGTGATGAACATGCCGCTGCCGATTTCCGGCTGGCGCGGGTCAAACGGACAGGATTCTTGGCCGCGCAACTACGGCGGCAGCTCCTACGCCGGCCCGGAGACGCTGCGCAAGGCGCTCGTCAACAGCCACAACACTGCCGCCGCACAGGCGCTGATGACCCTCGTGGGCGTGGACAATTCCGTTGCCTTCCTGCACGCGATGGGCATTGACGATGCGCACATTGACGCAACGCCGTTCGGCTTGTCCCTCGGCTCCAGCGGCATCACGCCCATGCAGATGGCGGTTGCCTTCGGCGTGCTGGCGAACGGCGGCGTGTATCAGCAGCCCATCTCCGTCCTCGGCATTTCCGACAGCACGGGCAAGGTCATCTGGGACGGCCACCAGCAGCAGGAGCGTCACCGCGTGTTCAGCGAATCCACGGCGTACATGGTCGTGGACATGCTCAAGCAGGCGGTTTCCTCCGGCACGGGCACAAACGCGAAAATCAAGGGGCAGACCGTCGCGGGCAAAACTGGCACGAACTCCGACCAGAAGGGCGTTTTCTTCGCTGGCATGACGGGCTACTACTCCTCCGCCCTGTGGGTTGGGCACGACAACTACAAGGCGCTGTCGTCGAAATCCACCGGCTCCCGCTCCGCCGCCCCGCTGTGGCAGAGCTACATGAGCAAGATTCATCAGGGGCTGTCCAACCGCGACATTCTGGAGGGCAGCGCCAGCGACTACGGCTTGGTGAAAGTGACGACATGCGCGGTATCGGGGCAGCTTGCCACCGACGCTTGCCGCAGCGACGCGATGGGCTACGGGGTCGTGACGGACTACTGGAAAGCCGGCACAGAACCGACGGTTTCCTGCCAGATGCACACGACGCAGACGATCTGCTCCGTCAGCGGCTTGCTCGCCTCCCCCTATTGCCCGGACACGGTCACGCGCGGCGTGCTGACGATTCCCTCGGGACACCCGCTGGCATCCTTCATCGGCACGGAATATGAGGATGTGCTGATTGAGTACCTCGGCAGCTACGCGGTCTTGGGCGCAAGCGGCACCTGCCCGTACCACACGAGCGCATCCAGCTCCGGCAGCAACACGATGGTGGAGAACACGCTGATTCCCGATGCGAAGATTCTGCTTTCGCAAGCCTACGCGCAATTGCAGAACATGGACATTGTGAACGACGCGCAGCGCTACTCCGCGATTCAGTCCGCCATCACGAATCTGGAATACGTCATCTCCCTCCCCGCCCCGACGACGGCGGAAGTTGCGTCGGCAATGGGGCAGCTGACACAGGCGATGGCGGGTCTCTACTAATGGATACATCAACAAACACGGCGGCGGATTCTCTCGCAGAAATCCTCCACGCCCTCCGCGGCATCCGCGCCCCCATCCAACAGGGCGAATACGACCTGCACGACCTCGTGCGGGCATCCCTTGCGGAGGCGGAAATCCCCTGCGCGCACGAAGTCCCGCTCGCCCCGCGCTGCCGCATCGACTTGCTTTGCCCCGGCGGCATCGGCATCGAAATCAAGCGCGGACAGCCTGACCGCAAGCGCATTGTGATGCAGCTGACCCGCTACGCCGCGTGCGGGCAAATCAGCAGTTTAATTCTTGTGACTGAGCGGACAGTCGCCGTACCCAATCGAATTCACGGAAAGCCGATTTCGTGCGTATGCCTGAACCGGCTGTGGGGAATTGCACTATGAATGAAGAAGAAGCGGAACTGCTTCCGCCGTACCTGCGCCCGTACCCGCCCGCCGGCGCGCCGCTGGGAACGCTGAGCTACAACCGCCGCAGCAAATGCTGGGTGGTGAAGGGCGACCCGTCGGTGACGGAGGTGTGCAAGCGGCTGTTTCCGGGCAGCGCGGGCAGCAGGCGCGGCGAAGCGCGGTTCACGGCGCATCGGCGGGCGGTGGGCGACCTCTGCTGGCTGATGATGCGCTTTCCGCTGGAAATCAAGGCAAGCGACCGCGCGTTGTGGGAAAAGGCGGTCACGGGCGCGCGGGAATACGCGGTTCGTCAGGCGAAAATGGCAACGATGCCCGTGCGCATGACCCCGCCCGACGGTGCGTTTCTGGGGACGCTCCGCCCGTTTCAGGAGGAAGGGCTGGCGTACCTGTGCAGCCACGATCGATGCCTGCTGGCGGACGAAATGGGCTTAGGCAAGACGGTGCAGGCGCTGGCGTTTCTATCCTCCACCGGTTCATTGCCCGCGCTGGTGATTCCGCCCGCGCACCTGACCCGCAACTGGCAGGAGGAAACGCTGCGTTTCCTGCGGGTGGACGGCAAAGCGCCGCGCGTGCACACGATCCGTGGGCTGAAGCCCTACGACCTGCCGGAAGCGGACGTGTACATCATGCACTACCTGCTTCTGCGCGGGTGGAAGAGCGTGCTGCCGACGCTGCCTTTTCGATCGGTCATCTTCGACGAAATCCAGGAGCTTCGCCACGCGGGGACGGAAAAGTACTCCGCCGCGTCGCTGCTGTCGGAAAGCTGCGAGCGCGTCATCGGGCTGTCCGGCACGCCGATTTACAACCGCGGCGGCGAAATCTGGAACGTCATCAACATTCTCGACTACCACTTCTTAGGCGACTGGGAGTCGTTCTCGCGCGAGTGGTGCAGCGGCTACGGCAATCAGCTTGTGCTGAAGCCCGATTTGCTCGGCGCGTACCTGCGGCGGGAGGGGCTGATGCTCCGCCGGACGAAGCAGGAGGTGCTGCGCGAGCTGCCGCCGAAGCGCCGCTTGGTGCAGGAGCTGGACTGGAACGACAAGGTATACGCCCAGCTGATGGCGCCCGTGATGCGCGACGTGCTGCGCTGGAAACAGGATGACCAGCTTTCGGCGCAGGAGCGGGCGATGCTGGAGGAATCCATCAGCCAGCACGCGCGGCAGGCCACGGGCGTGGCGAAAGCGCCGTATGTGTGCCAATTTGTGCGCGCGCTGCTGGACGGCGGCGAAAAAGTGCTGCTGTTTGCGCACCACCATCAGGTGATGGACATCTACAAGCAGGAATTGAAGGCGTTTTCGCCGGGGTTCATCACCGGGCGGGAGACGACGCTGGCGAAAATGAACGCGGTTGACCGCTTCCAATCCGGGCGGACGGACGTGCTGTGCATCAGTCTGCGCGCGGCAAGCGGTCTCAATCTCCAGCGCGCGACATGCGTCGTTTTCGGCGAGCTGGACTGGTCACCGGCGGTGCATTCGCAGGCGGAGGACCGCGCGCACCGCATGGGGCAGGAGGATTCGCTTTTGTGCTACTACCTCGTTGCGCCGCAGGGTTCGGACGCGGTGATGCAGGAAGCGCTGGGCTTGAAGGTCAGCCAGTTTGTGGGGCTGATGGGCGACGCGCCGCAGTCCCCGGAGCAGGCGGAGCAGTTTGCGAATCAGGCACGGCGGCATGTGGAAAGGATTGTGGCGCAGATGGGGGACAATTCCGGTTCTCCCATTAACGCCTAAAATTCGTTCCGGCAGTGGCGACCGAAGGGGTCAAGGGGGCGACCGCAAAGCCCCCGACTCGCGCCCGCAGGCGCGAAATCCCCTGCTTACGGAAAAGACCAGCTATGTCTGAAAGGCAGGCAGTTTGGTCGCGCCCATTTGGCGCGACACAGCACAGTTGGTCAATAAAGCAGCTTGGGGGCGCGTCTGAGGACGCGCGAAGTTACTGGCAGGGACGCTTCGCTGCCTGCACCTTTGTTGGCTGCTCCTTTTGAATTGAGCGCCCGAAAAACAGTTGGGGCGTTGCCCCAAACCCCACCAGAGGCGCTGCCTCTGGACTCCGCAAGGGGCAATTGCCCCTTGACCCCTTCGCGCGATTGAGTTAGTTTCTTCTCCATACTTCTTCCGCGTGTTGCTCTTTTATTTTGTATTAACCTAAGGAGGTTTCCTATGCTATATCTCGGTTGCCATCTCTCCGCCAGTGCGGGCTATCTCCACATGGGGCAGGAAGCCATTTCCATCGGCGCAAACACCTTTCAATTCTTCACCCGCAACCCCCGCGGCGGCACCGCCAAGCCCCTCGACCTCTCAGACGTCGCCGCTTACCTCGACTTCGCCAGCGCCCACGGCATCGGGAAAATCGTCGCCCACGCGCCCTATACCCTCAACGGCTGCTCGGCTGACCCCGCCATCCGCGATTTCGCCCGCCACACCATGCTCGACGATCTCCAGCGCCTTGACCACCTGCCGGGCAATCTGTACAACTTTCACCCCGGCAGCCACGTCAAGCAGGGCGTGGAAGTGGCGACGGAGCAAATTTGTGACATGCTCAACGCGATTTTGTGGCAGGATATGAAAACGACCGTCCTGCTGGAAACAATGGCTGGCAAGGGCTCGGAAGTCGGGCGGACATTCGAGGAGCTGCGCGCGATTATCGACCGCACGGAGCTGAATGACAAGCTCGGCGTGTGTCTGGACACCTGCCACGTCAGCGACGCGGGGTATGACATCGTGAACCACTTGGAGGACGTGCTGGCGGATTTCGACCGCGTAATCGGGCTGAATCGGCTCAAAGCCATCCACCTCAACGACAGCAAGAACCCCTGCGGCGCGCACAAAGACCGCCACGAGCAGATTGGCAAGGGGTACATTGGGCTGGAGGCGCTGATGCGCGTGGTCAATCATCCGACGCTGAAAAACCTGCCGTTCGAGCTGGAGACCCCGAACGACCTTGCGGGCTACGCGGCGGAAATCAAGCAGATTCGGGAGTTGGCAGAATGATGCGGGTGAGTGCGGGCATTGTGCGCTATCCGGACGGGCGAATCCTCATCTGCCGCCGGGGCGAAGGGCGCAAAAACGCGCATTTGTGGGAGTTTCCGGGCGGCAAGCAGGAGGCGGGCGAATCACCAGAAGACGCATTGCGCCGGGAATTGCTGGAAGAATTGTCGCTGCCGATTGCGGATGTTTCGCCGCTGTGCCGCCGGGAAGCGCAGGGCATCGCGTTCGACTTCCTGACCGCGACGGCAACGCGCGCGCCGGTGCTGACCGAGCACGAGGGCTACGCGCTTGTGCATCCGGCGGAAATGACGAAATACGTTTTCTGCCCGGCGGATGAAGTCGTGGCGCGCCAAATCGCGTTCGCGAACGTCCGCGCGTGCCTGTGGGACTTCGACGGCACGCTGATGGACACCTATCCCCTGCTGACGGAGGTGTTTGTGCGCATTGCGGCGGAAAACGGGGTGCGTCTGACAGCGGAAAACGCGCTTTCGCTGCTGAAAGGTACGCTGCGGGATGCGTGCGCGGCGCTGTCGGCGCTGACAGATGTTTCTGTGGATGAGCTGCTGAAGGAATGCCGCGCGGCTGAAGCGGAACGCTTGCTGGACGCCCCGAAGCTGCTTTGCGGCATACCGGAATTGCTGCTTGCGCTGAACGAGCGGGGCGTTCGGCACTATGTGGTGACGCACCGTGACCTGCGCTGCCGTGACATGCTGGCGCAGTGCGGGGTGCTGATGCTGATTTCGGGCTTTCTCACCCACGAGGACGGCTATCCGCGCAAGCCCGCGCCGGAAATGGTGCAGGGCTGCCTGCAGCGATACGCCTTGGCGGCGGATGATTGCGTCATGATCGGCGACCGGCCGCTGGACACCCGCGCAGGCAAAGCGGCGGGGGTTCGCGGCATCCTGCTGGACGCGGACGGGCGCTTTGCGGGCGAAAAGTCGTGCGAGGCGCGGGCGGAAAATGTCGCGGAAATCGCGGAAATGCTGCTGCCTGACTGGTGCTTGTAACCGCGCGGCAAATTACGATTTTATCTACATGATATATGCACTACGATTGGAGGAATCACCATGCGGAAAATGCTCTGCCTGCTGCTGATGCTGGCAATGCTCACGCCGTGTTTGCCAGCCCTCGCGGAGGATACGGACGCGCTGGATGTCATTTTGCTCTCCAGTGCCTCCATCGAGCCGCTGCAGGAGACGCTGCGCCCCGGCAAGGCGGTCACGCTGCGGTTCACATCGCCTGTGGACGGCACGGTCACGCTGCTGCTGCGCAACTCGGAGACGCTTGAAACCGTGCTGCCAGTCGCCAAGGATTACCCCGTCACGGCGGGCGAAAATCAGATGCTGTGGAACGGCACATACGAGGGCGTTTTCGCGCCGGAAGGAATCTACCGGCTTGTGGCGCAGTTCTCCGACGGGTCAGAAGCGGACACCGCCATTCTGGTGGGGCAGATTGCGCCCTTCCTGACCTCCATTTCCGCGCTGGAGAGCACCGAGGACGGCGAAGTGCGTCTCTCCTTCTACGCAAGCGAAAACGGCCGCCTGACGCTGGGGCTGTGGGGCGCAAGCTGGTCGCTGCTGAAGAACATTGACATTTCCGCCGGCACGAACGAAGTGACGGTGGACGCAACCGCCCTTTCGCCGGACACCGTCGCAATCAGCCTGACGCTGACGGACGACACCGGCTACTGCTCGAACGAGGAGCATGTGGCAGTGAATCCGGCATCCTTCGGCATCCTGCCGACGGCGACCCCGACTGCCGAGCCATCCCCCACGCCGACGGCATCCCCCACGCCGACGCCGTCCCCCACGCCGACGCCATCCCCCACGCCGACGGCAGTTCCGACACCATCCCCCACGCCGTCGCCCTCGCCCACACCCTCGCCCACGCCGACCCCGAACATCACCTTCACGCCGTCCTACGGCAGCCCGTATGAATTCCCGTCCGACGCGCCCGCGTCCTACTGGAACACGCCGATGGACTACACGGACGAAGCGGCTGTCTGGGCGATGCTGACCGCGCCGATGACGGTGGTCAAGGGCGACGGCCGCACGCAGGTGCGCATCCGCAAAGAGCCGGACAGCAAGAGCGCCGCCATCGGCATCCTGACCCGCGCAACGCAGGGCATCCGCGTGATTGAGACGCTGGACAACGGCTGGTCGCTGATTGAGTGCTACTCCTCCTCCTTCGCGGACAACACGGTGAAGGCGTGGAACCTGCTGGTGCAGGGCTACGTCGAAACGAACACCCTGACGACCGTGGAGTGGGACAGCAACGACAAGTACGGCTTAGTGGTGGACAAGCTGACGCAGCGCCTGTACATCTACGAGGACGGGCACCTGATTTCGACGCTGCTTGTTTCCACGGGACTTGCGAACGCGAAGCAGCCGTTTAACGAGACGCGCTCCGGCGAGTACATCATCGGCAGCTTCACGGGCGAATTCACCAGCGGCAACCTCTACTGTGGCATGGGGCTGCGCTACAACGACGGCGACCTGCTCCACGAAGTGCCGCACACCAAGCGCGCCGACGGCTCAAAGTCATACGCCTACAACGAACCCAAGCTCGGCACGCGCGCCAGCCACGGCTGCATCCGCGTTCAGCGCCTGCGCAACACGGAGGGGCTGAATATGAAGTGGCTGTGGGACAACCGGAAGCATCTGGGCCGTCTGGTCATCTGGGAGGACTGGCAGGGGCGGCAGATTCCGATTCCGGACGACGACACCGTGCTGTACTACAACCCCAACGGCGGCTCGTACTACCACCGCGCCGACACCTGCTACTCTGTGACGAAGGACAACGTGACGTTTGAATCCTTCACCTATGCGCAGCTGGATGAAGAGCCGTACAGCAAGCTGGATTTCTGCCCGTACTGCGCGCCCGCGATGCGCAAGGCGGACATTGAAGCCATCAACGCCCAGTACGTCTTCGACGGCGACCACGACCCGATTCTCACCGCCGCGCGTCAGCCCTATTTCGACTATATCGCCAGTCTCGATCCGCCGGAAGCGACCGAGACCCCGGCGCCATGAGGTAACGCATGAACATCGTCGATTACGTCATCATCGGCATCATTGGCATTTCCGTGCTGTTCGGGCTGTATCGCGGCTTCATCGCCAGCGTGCTGAACATGGGGTGCGGGCTGATGTCGTTCCTCGCATCCTTCTGGGTCAGCCCAAAGCTCGCCGCCGCCGTGCAGTCCAACCAGTCTTTTCTCAACATGCTCCTGCACTACACGGACGCATCCAGCCGCATCGGCGACCTTGAAACCGCCATCATGAACGTCGCGACGCTCACCAGCCAGAGCATCAACAGCATTCTGGAGAAGGTGAACCTGCCCGCGCCGCTGGACACGCTGCTGCGCGTGAATCTGGAGAACAACGTATACGCCTCGTCGGGGCTGTCCACCGTCTCCGATTACGTCAGCCAGACGATTTTGCAGGCAAGCATCAACATCATCTGCTTTCTCGTCAGCTTTTTGGTGCTGTATATTGTCCTCGCCATCGTGCTGAACCTGCTCAAGGCGGTGTTCCGCTTTCCCGTCCTCAAGCAGCTCAACGGCTTGGCGGGCGGCGCGTTCGGCTTCCTCCGCGGATTGCTCGTCTGCCTCGTGCTCTTCACGCTCGTTCCCCTCGTGCAGACGGTCATCCCGCTGGACATGGTGAACGACCTGATTGCCCAGTCAACCCTCGCGCCGATTTTCTCCAACGGCAACCTGATTCTCGCCATCATGAACGGCAAGTTGTAAAATTTTTTGCGGAAGAAGGAAACGAAACGGCGTTGACGAACGTCTAATTACATGGGGGAGGCGCAAGGGGCGTTGCCCCTTGACCCCAGCAGGGACGCTGTCCCTGCACCCTGCAAGGGGCAATCGCCCCTTGACCCCTTTTCGCGATTGCGTTGGACACTTTTTCATACTTCTTCTGCGTGTTTATCCACAGGATACCCACACGTTCCCCTGCTTCCCTACTTGCGGCAAAAAGCAATCAACATCGGAAAAAAATTCCCTTGCAACCCTAACGACAAGCCTTCAAGGAGGTGCAACAACCTTGAAACCCACCCAGCGCATCGGCGCAATGCTTCTCATCAGCAGTATGCTGCTGACAGGCGTTTCCGTGGCGGAAGAGCCGTCGAATCCTCCCGCAGCGACGGAAGCCTTGGTGACTGCCGCTCCGACGGAAGCGCCGACCGCGACCCCCGCGCAGGAGCAGCCAACGGAACAATCGGCGGATGTGCCGACCGCGACACCCGCTCCCGAAAATCCGACGGACGTGCCGACCGCGACACCCGCTCCCGAAAATCCGACGGACGTGCCGACCGCGACACCCGCTCCCGAAAATCCGACGGACGTGCCGACCGCGACACCCGCTCCCGAAAATCCGACGGACGTGCCGACCGCGACAC
>OLNY01000610.1_pt1 | contig 32172 bp, 20 predicted proteins | sample 1671981 | NCBI WGS metagenome assembly OLNY01 (sample SAMEA3136632, study PRJEB25190) | human gut metagenome | biome: human gut; feature: human-associated habitat; material: faeces | place: Austria | collected 2013
CAGAGGAAGTGCGTGACGCCTGGGTGAAGCAGATTCCGCTCCGCCGCGGAGGCACCCCGGAGGATGTCGCCAACGTGGCCGTCTTCCTCGCCAGCGACCTCTCCAGCTATGTCTCCGGCCAGGTCATCCACTGCTGCGGCGCGATGAACTGCTAGGGCGGGCGGCGCAAAGGAAGCCGTGGAGGCCAACTACTTGAATATTAAGTAGCAACAATAACCTCCTCCTGTCTGTGGAGGAGTATTTATTATATTCATGAATATCAAGCCATAACCCTCCATAAGGTACCATGCTCCCCAGACTGTCTGAAAAGTCTGTACCCCTATACAGGGAAGACTACGAATTTTCAATCCTCGCAGGGGGTACTTTTACTTTTAAGACAGTCTCCCCCACAGCAGATCAGCCTTTCCGCTGGAGCATCAGTGAAGTCTTGACAACCAGCCAATCATAGTGCTTGATGAACTCCGAAAGATCATTGTACGGGACAAGGTTCTCTAGCTGCTTTTTAAGTTCGTTCCTCTCGGGACCAAGGATGTAGCCGTTGATGATGTGGGAAGCCTCGTAGCGCAGGTGCTCACAAACAGCCAGTTTCTCTAAACATGAATATGTCGGCTCGCCACTGTCCGAATGTGAGGCAGAGTAACTGTACGGTATCCCTTCCGCGACCTTAGGATCCTCCCAGACAACAGGAGAGCACAGACTCATCTTCGTGTACCTATGCCAAGCGTTTGACATGTCCTGAAACTCCTTTCTTTGGAGCTCCAGAATGGCGTAAAGCTCAGGCTTTCCCTCCTTGCGCCTTCTTTCCTTCAGACCGGCCCTACGCTCCTCCCAGGTTTCCTTGCCTTCTGTGGCTTTCTGGTAGTTGTCATAGAACATGATTGCCTCGTCCCTGAACGAGAGGCCGAAAATGTTGTCCGAAGTCCAGATGCTCTGCCCGTCTCCGAACAAACGGAGGACATCGCCATAGGCATCAGAGTAAAACCTGACGATTTTCCTGTCATGTTCCGTGGCGGATTCAACATGCACGGCGATGATCAGATTCCTCACACCATCCTTTCTGTAGCGGAAAGCCGTCTCCAGCAAATCTAATCCGACCCGAAGACTTTCATTGTCGTCGTCCAAGGCCACGACCACATAGTTGAGTGCGTCAAGCCTCTCAAGAAACATGTCCCGGAACGAGTCCGCCCCTGTCGTCATGTTGAAGAAAGAGACCTCATCACAACCTTTCAATCCTGGAACCCTGTAGAAGAAATCTCCCAGACAATCATTCATATTCCTGTCAATGACACCGCAGTGGAATCCAGACTTGTTCCCATCCTTGTCCGGAAACGCTCCGAACTCGTAGAGAAACCTCAAAGCCCCTTGCCCGGCGTTGCCGAACCCGATGATCATTGAGTTGAACGCCGATGTGACATAACCCAGCTTATTATTGTCCTTATCCACCGCCACATCGACATAATTGACCGGAGCGAACTCTGGCATTGACTTCAATGACTGACCGATAAGAAAAGCGGAATCTATGAAATGTACATCAGACTCCACAGCCATCGAGAAACGGGAGTTAAGTCCACCTCTCCTGGCATGGCAATAGACAGTGATCCCGATGTCGGAACGAAGCAGGTTCTCCAGACAGACAAGGTTTTCACGCTCGTCATCCGACAGGATGAATATCCTGCTGCCCGGCGCCGAAGCCCAATCTTCAAGACGTTCCAATCCGATGTACTTGAAAGCATTGGCGTTGGAGGAATATTTTAAATGCCTTTTTGCCCTGAGAACATGAATGTTGGCACTCTGTCCGACGGACGAAGAACAATCACGTTCATCGCTTCGGAGATTGAATATGTACTTGAACGACCCGGAGCCTCCTCCGTCCTCCTTGTCTGGAAAATCCACCAGAATGACCATCTCAGTTCCTTTGGACGCAATGTCTCTGGCAAGATCGATTGACCTTGAATCCGTTCCGAAGATTATCGACGCGCCCTTACCAGCCAGTTTCCTGTTATGCCACAGCCACAGACGGCTTTCGCTCAACCGGTACAGGACATACATCACGAAATAGGATGTCGTGGCAACCGAGCACAGGAACAATGTTGCGGCGATCGTAAGGATCAACTGTGAGTGTCGAACCAGTTCCGGATCTGTCAGCACATTGAAAAGGCAGTTGGAGTTCACGCTTCCGAGGAACATCTTCACGGCACTCATTATCGAGAATGTAAGCCAAGGAAGCAATGACCGGACACCAATCTCATAGTAGATGAATCCGTACATCCCGGAGCTTAGCGCCGCTATGACAATCACCGGGATCCACAGTTTTCTAACCTTGCGCTTATACATTATGACAAGCATAAGCACATAGAGCACGCTGACGATCAATGCGGCCCAAAAGTAGATGTTCGTCATTGAAAGACAGTTTCTCATTTTATCAGAACACTCTCAAATAATTGTTTCCCTTCGAGTCCTTGCCTCCCAACGTGAATCCTACGGAAACCACGAACTGGCTTCTGTCAATGCTCTTGTGGTACCAGTCAGAGTCGTTGTTCCCCGAGCCGGATTGCCCTTTACGGTAGTAATTGGCCTCTCCTTTAAAGATCTGGACTCCACATTTCAGATTGAAGTTGATGAAATGGAGTCTGCTGCACACCTCCGCACCCACAAAAATGTCCGTACCGGAAAGGTGGCTATATTCCCCGACGAAGCAAAGCCTTGGACTCCATGCGTATCCGGCCACAAGGCCAGCGTCAATGAAATCTGTCAGGCCTCCGCCGACCCTGAATTCTCCATTCAGGAATAGAGGAGCCAGGAAAAACAGCATGTTGACATTGTCATTGCCTGTCAGTGACAACGCTTTTTTATCACCTTCCTCAGGAATATTCAACGCGGCGTCCTTGTCATCAGCCAGATAAAGCGACCCTTTCACGACAGATGTCGAAAATCCGTTGAAGAACTTGAATTTCAGCAATGACGCATCCGCAACATATCTGTAACTCTTGAACGCGGCGTCATCGAACAGTGAGATCTCATTCAGATAGTAATTCCCTCCGAAAGCCTGAACATTGTATCTCGACCAAGTCTTGACGTTGTAGTGATCCTTGGTTTTAGAGTTGAATTTTATGTTTTTCCTGAAAGCCAGCTTGTTGTCAGAATGCCTGACCACAAGTTTGTAAGGAGTTTCGCTAAACGGCAGCTTCAAGGTATAAGGCAAATGCTCGTCCTTTATGTAAGTCTTTTTCTCACCTATCACTGTAGCATAGGTATTCTCCTCGTCAGACGTGATTCTGAACTGGTAGGATTTTTCCATCGGAACATTGACCTCATGGACACCAGAAGTCAGATCCGTGACAATGTTGGTTTCGTAGGAATCATAGCCCTCTTTCTCGATCTTGACCGTGTGCTCACCGTCCAGCAACTTCAAATCAAGCGGAGTGACTCCCATCAACCTGCCATCCAAAATCACATTGGCCATGTCAGGCTCCGAGACAAACCGATAAAGACCGAACGTCTTCATGGTCACTCCAAGCAACGTGTCAAGATTCTCTCTGATGTTCACGGCATAGAAAGGCTCCTCGGTGTCCGAGCCCTCTTTCCGGAACGAGATTTTGTGTTCACCGACCTTGATGCGGATCTTTCCCGAAGGCATCACTCCGACACGTTTTCCATCGACAAGGATTTCGGCTCCGACCGATGCGTCATTACCGTTGACAGACAGGGTCCCGCAAATCGCCTTCATCGTGAAATCCACATCAGTGTTGGTGCCTCTGTTGACCTTCATGGATGTGGACTCACTCTTGAATCCCAGTGCTGACACAGCCACCGTCACAGTTCCAGGCATTATAGGAATATACCCATCCTTGTAAACAGAGTAAGGCATCAGACTCTCATCAGCGTCGAAGTCATTTATGAACCCGGACTCCAGATCCACCCTCCTTCCGTTTATCTTCACCTCCGGAGCGGAGTCAAAGTCAAACCCCTCCTCCGGCACCACCTTTAACCTGACGGTTCCAAAGATCGGATTCAGACGTGTCTTCAAATCCACCGGAATGTCCGACAGTACATTCTGGACAGTCAACGTGGTGTCTTTCGTGTCATAACCGTTCTTCTCAAAGCGCAAGGTGTGCGATCCAGCCCCCAATACAAAGTCACATGGAGACGTGGAAAGGGACTTTCCGTCCAAAATCACTCTGGCCCTCTCCGGCACGGTGGAGATCCGGACCGTCCTCATCGCTTCCGGACGGGCATCCTGACTGATGAACACTATCTGCGTCGTGGCCTTGTTGGTGATCACCACCTTGCCCTGACGCGGATTGGTCACCTCATTTCTTGACACGGTCACATAAAGACTGTCATTGGTCGTCGAACTCATGCACCATGTCGGAGACTCCGAGACAGACCAATTCTTTCCTGAAGTCACTTTGAATCCAAACGTGCCTCCCTGAAAATCCGCATCGATGGAATCACCGTCGATGACGAACACCTTCTCGGCCTTGAGGGCGTTGCCGCACTTCTCTTTCAGGTAGATAACCTTTCTCTTCTGATCCGGAGTGATGCCGCGAACCTTTATCAAAGAATTCAGCAATTCAATCGCACGCGTGTACTTATGAGACTCATAGTAACGCAATGCGTTTGAATATCTCTCGTCAAAAGTTGAACTTTGCGCAAACAATGAAAAAGACACCAGTGCGGTCAGAATAAGCAGGAACAATCTTTTCATAATGTGTAGTATTGAATATTATTGTAATTGTTGTCTTAATGCCTCAAGGTTCTTGTCCGGCTTCGCATCCAAAGCATAACCGATGAATTTGACCGCATAATCCCTTTCCTCTGCAATCCCCGACTTGTACAATCTGTACGAATCCTGCGCCAGATCTTTCCAATAAACGAAGATCGAGTCAAGGTTGGAAGTCAATGAAACCTTACGAGGAGCCACCATGTCCGGGATAAAAAGTGATGAATAAGATGAGTTGGAATAAGCTTTACTGATCTCCGCCGAGGTACCCAACAGTTCGTACGCCTTTTTAAGACACTCGATCTCCTTCAGAACCGTTGCCTCGGGATCATCCATTGACCGAAGCTGCCAGACAACCCTCACCAAGGAATCCGACTTTGCTATCGTGGCAAGATATTCCTTCTTGTCTTTGTCAGCCGCCGCGTCAGCCTTCATCTTCCTGTGTCTGTCAACAATGGAAGGGACCAGCGCAAGAGTCGCGATGACTGTCACGATCGGAAGAAAGACCGTGAACACCCTGCTGATCTTACGGCGTTTCAGGCCTTTGGAATTGTATAATATCATAGGGTCGTCAAGAACGGCGGTCACATGCGGGACAAGTCCGGACTCTATCGGGAAATCCTTAATGGTTATCCAGTTCACATCACTCAGGAGAAACTCGAGATTCTTGGGAAGAGCACTGTCATCGATGATGTAAGGCAGAATCGCGGAGTTTGGGCAGTTGTTGACAGCATAGACAATCTCTTTGTTGGTGAACACCGACTGATAGGAATTCCTGCTGGCCAGAAAAAGAAACAATTCCGATTCCCCGATAGCCTGCGAAATCACATCGGGAAAATCCACTGAGCCTTTAATGGCTTCCCGGTCAATAAAATAGGTAATGCCAGCCTTATCCAGTTCCTCACAAATCCTGTCGGCTATCCTGCTGTCTTTTCTGGAATAGCTTATAAAAACCTTGTAAGTCATAAACTAAAGTAAGAACTATTAATTGATTCTAAAGTCACACATCCTGTGGTACAACCACAAAGATATAAAAATCAAACATATTACGAAAAACAAGTGGAGGATAATCTGTTTATATTCAATGAAAAGCACTTTCCCCTTTAGCACATGTCAACCAAAGGGGAAGGCTCAAATCTTTAAATCACAACCAATTAACCTACACAAGATTGTGACTTTGGAATGGGGTTACCGTGGTTATTTCCTTTTCTCCTCAGTCTTGGCCTGAAATTTGGCGACATCAATCACAAAGCGCTCATGGGTACCCTCACCTATGAGCCCTTTTTCGTCATAAGCCGCGACCTTGAAGACAATTCTGCGGCGGTCTATCTCCACAACCTCGCTTTCGCACCACACTTTCAGTCCAACCGGTGTAGATGAAACGTGGGACACATTCACCTTAGTGCCCACTGTCTCCTGCCCCTCCTCAAGGTAAGGTTTTACACTGAGTCTGCTGGTACGCTCCATGAGAGCGATCATCATAGGGGTGGCGAACACCCTCACAGTCCCGCTGCCGATGTGGCTGGCGGTCAGTTCCTCCGTCACGATCTCTTCCTGACGGCCTTTGATTCCGAGTTCTATCATATCTCCGTTGTGTTTCTTCTGACAAATTTACGAATAGCCGGGCGCTTCGACAAGCTCAGCGACCAGACTGTTCAAGGGCGGGCGCTTCGGCAGGCCCGGCGGCCAGACTGTTCAAGGGCGGGCGCTTCGGCAGGCCCGGCGGCCGGGTTAAGCATGGGGAAGCAAGGATTGTCATGCCCTTATGACCTTGACTCCGAGTTCCTCTATCAGGCCTTTTGTCTCATCCGGCAAGGCGGAATCCGTGATCAGGATGTCAACATCCGACAGTTTCGAAATGTGGGCGAAACCGCGCTTCCCGAGTTTGCTGGAATCGCAAAGGACAATTTTCCTCTCCGCCGACTGCATCATCTGCTGGGTCAGTTCCGCCTCCTCCCTTGTCGCACAGGTGATTCCATGAATGACATCAAGGCCGTCAATCCCAAAGAACAATTTGGAACAGAATATGTTCCGCACTGATTGAATTGCATCGTTGCCATAGACGGACAAAGTGTTACTGTACAACATGCCTCCAACCTGCATCACTGAAATACGGTCGTTTTCACCAAGAATTGTCGAGATGTTGACCGCCGTCGTCACGACATTGAGCCGCCCCTTCGGCTTCAGGTTCTCGGCGAAAACCGCGATTGTGGAGCCGGAAGCCATGAGAATGGAATCATTCTCCTCAATGAGTTCAGCGGCAGCCCTTGCGATCTGAAGCTTGGCATCGTAGTTTATCAACTTTTTCTTTCCAAGGCTGATGTCCTTTATCGGAGCGGAAGACGGCATCGCGCTTCCATACGACCGGTGCAGCAAACCTTTTGATTCAAGGTAATTCAAATCTTTTCTAATCGTGGTCTGGGTCACACCGAACCTCTCGGCCAAGACCGAAACCTTGACAAGACCTTGATCGAATATCGAGTCGAGAATTAATTGTCTTCTTTCACGAATTCCTCCCATTATTCCAGAAACAATTTTATCGTTTGTTTATCAAGCGTTAAGTAACATTCAAAAAATAACCTGCATCATCTTAAGGAATCTTTTCGGTCTATATGTCTTTCCTCATCAGTCATGTGCCACCGGCACACTCCTTCTTCCAAAAGACATCTATCCTCGAAAATACCGCCAAATCTTTACCAACTTATATTTTAACGCTTACTTAATTCATGACTGCAATATACGTATTTTATTCGATTAATACAATTCACAGGCTTGTGTTAGTTTCGTTTCAAGTTTCGAACGAAATATTTTTAGTAAAAATCACAACATTTTTCGCAAATTTATTTTCTAAAACAAAATATTTACATACATTTGCACAAAACAGGAAAACACAATTTAACGGGTAAACCACAAATTATTTGCTATATGAGAGTAATTTTCAAGCATTTTCTCACCACAGTCCTGATTCTCGCGGCGACAGTTTCCTTATCGAAACCTTTGGCGTCGGCCGCAGTGTCGGATCAAGACGGTAAGACCGTAACCGTCAAAGGAACGGTGAAAGGAACTGATGGAGAGCCACAGATCGGCGCCATGGTCTATGTGAAAGGCATAGCGACCACAACCGCGTCGAGCGCGATGACTGACGCGAATGGAGAATATTCACTTTCCGCGCCTTCTGGCGCTGTGCTCGTGGCCAGTCTTCTCGGTTTCAAGGAACAGGAGCAGTCCATAGGCGGAAGAGACGTGGTGAACTTCATTCTGGAGCAGGAAAACACTATCCTTGATGATGCCGTGGTCATCGGCTATGGAACGCAAAGCAAACTGACTCTTACAGGATCCGTGGCCCAGACCTCTGGCCGCGAACTTGTGAAAAACTCCTCGGTCAACATCTCGCAAGGTCTGGCCGGCCGCCTCTCCGGTGTGATTGTCAGCAACCGCACCGGAGAACCTGGAAAGGATGACGCGACCATGTTCATCCGAGGCCGAAGCACTCTTGGAGACAACAGTCCGCTCATCGTGATTGACGGAGTTCCAAGGACGAATGAGGAATTCAGCAGGTTGTCCGGTGACGAGATCGAAAGCGTCAATGTGTTGAAGGATGCGTCAGGAGCCATTTATGGGGCGCGGTCGGCCAACGGTGTCATACTCGTGACAACAAAGAGAGGCAAGTACAACGAAGGGGCCAGTGTCACATTCAACTACGATCTTGGCCTCCAGCAGCCGACACGTCTGGTCCAGATGGCGGACGCCATCCAGTACACAAAGGCATACAACGCCGAACTGGCCATAACAGGAGCGGCTCCGATGTATAACGAGACACAGATCCAACATTACATAGACGGTGACGACCTGATAAACTACCCTAACACGAACTGGTTCGACGAGATCATCAAGCCGGTCTCCGTGCAGCATAAGTATGGCGCGAGCATAAGCGGAGGAGCGGAGAAAGTAGCCTGGTTTCTGGAATTCAACGGTCAGTATCAGGATGGAATCTACCGGAAGAGCGCCACAAAGTACGATCAGTACAATGTCCGTTCAAACATCGATGTCCAAGTAACCAAATCCCTGAAACTCGGACTCAATCTCAACGTGCGCCAACAGCACAAGAACTACTCGGCGTTTCCGTCCGACAGCTATGGCATCTTCTACATCACAACGAGGCTGAAACCTACCGGGGCGGCATATTTCCCAAACGGCTACCTGCGGGGAGGCACCAACCCTGCTGTTCTGGTTCAAGACCTTACCGGTTACGACAGGACCACGATCAACACCATAAACACGACTTTAACGGCGAATTGGGACCTCGGCTCCATCACAAAGGGACTGTCCGTGAGTGGGACGATGGCCTACGATGTGATCGGGAACTTCCAGAAGAACTGGCAGAAGAACTGGCAATACTACACCTATGACGAGGTGACGGAACTCTACGAGGAAAGGACCAATTCTTATTGGAGCACCCCTGTGCTTCATGAGTATCAAAGGAACAGCAACACCTTGACCGTCAATGCCAACATCAACTACGACAGGGACTTCAACGGACACCATGTCAGCGCTTTGGCCGGATTCGAGCAGGCATCCTACCGTCTGGACTACATGGGCGCGGGAATAAACAAGTATGACTCCGACATCCTTGACGAGTTCTTCGCCGGGTCGGCGGACAAGAATTGGTACAGCATCAAAGGCTATGCGAGAGAGACGGCCAGAAGAAGCTGGTTCGGGAGACTCGGCTACGACTGGAAGAGTCGCTACCTCCTTCAGGTCATCGGACGTTTCGACGGTTCGGAGAACTTCCCTGAGAACAAACGCTGGGGTTTCTTCCCCGGAGTCTCCGCCGGATGGAGAATCTCCGAGGAACCGTTCGTCAAGAAGAACGCGCCTTGGCTGACAAACCTGAAGATACGAGCCTCCTACGGAGAGCAGGGCAACGATCAGATCGATTCGTTCCAGTACATGACAACCTACGGCTACACGTCCGCCTCCTCATACAAACTAAGATTCGATGACAAGGATGTCAACTTCATAATCCCAGGGAAGGTTCCGAACAAGAATGTCACATGGGAAGTGGCCAAGACATGGAACATCGGTCTTGACGGAAGCATAAAGAATGGATTGATAGGATGGGAGCTTGAGTTCTTCAAGACCGAACGTTCGAACATCCTCTGCACCAGAAACGCCTCGATACCTTACTACACAGGTCTTCCGGACAGTCTTCCGGACGAGAACATCGGCATCGTGGACAACAAGGGATTCGAACTTCAGCTGCACCATGAGGGAAAATCGAAGAACGGAGACCTGATCTACCATGCGAGCGGAAACTTCATGTTTGTCCGCAACCGCATAAAATTCATGGACGAGACACCTTGGGGCGAAGGTCATGAATACATGAACCTTACAGGACATCCGATGGGGGCCCAACTTTACTATCAGGTGAAAGGAATCAACCGTACCCAGGAAGACCTTGAGAACAATCCGCAGATGGCCGGAGCCACCCTCGGAGACTTCATGTTCGAGGATCTGGACGGAGACGGGAAGATCACTTCCTATGACAGAAAGAGGTGCGACCTGACTCCTGTGCCCGAGATCGTGTTCGGAGCGAACTTCGACGCCACATGGAGGAACCTCGATTTCTCCCTGCTGCTTCAGGGACAGGCGAGGGCCAGATTCTACTATTCCCCACTCACGGATCCGGTCTCCGGAAACATCGAGAGAGAGGCGGCTCTGAACGCATGGACTCTGGACAACCCGACCGCAAGCCGTCCGAGAATCGGTTCCACGGTCAGCAACGGAGGTGTGAACAGAGTGTCATTCTACTACCGCAACGCAGCCTTCCTTCGACTGAAGAATGTCGAAATCGGTTACACCATTCCAGACAACATCCTGTTCAACAAAATGAAAATAAAGAGTCTGCGTTTCTACATCGCAGGTTACAACCTTCTTACCTTCTCCGGTCTTAAGAATGTGGATCCCGAGACCAGCGATGAATCCTACCAGACCTATCCGCAGATGCGGATCTTCAACACAGGCGTGAAACTTACTTTCTAAATGAAGAGACATGAATACCATGAAAAAGATAACCGTAATACTCGCCGCAGTGATCCTTCTGGTCTCCTGCAACAATGATTTCCTGAACAAGACTCCGCTTGACAAGCTTTCGGAGGACGCTGTGTTCAACAGCACAGCCTTGGCGGAGAGTTACATCAACGCTCTCTACACAGTCCTCCCCGACCCATTCCAGGAAGGAAACATCGGATGCATCACCGACGAGGGTTACTTCCGGTACGGAGGTTCAAGCACAAGATACATCGCGTCCGGCAACATGACCCCGGACAACGTCATGTACAACTACGAAGGCGGTCAGGCACACAGCACAAGAACCACATTCCTGAACATCTGGAACCGCACGTATGAACGCATCTACAGAATGAACTATTTCCTGAATTATGTGGATGAAAAGGGTACGAATATTCCAGAAGACGATGTGAACAGGCTTAAAGGCGAGGTATATTTCCTCCGTGCATGGGCGTACTACAACCTTATTCAGAGATATGCCGGAGTGCCGATCATCACAAAGGCCTACGACCTGACCGACACTTATGATGCGAAAAGGGACAACTTCGATGATTGCGTCAACTTCGTTCTGGAGGATCTTGACAAGGCGGAAGAGCTTCTTCCGGCAAAGGACAAGGCCACGAAAGGCAGGGCGAACAAAGACATCGTTCTGGCACTCAGAAGCCGTCTCACGCTGGTAGCCGCATCTCCGCTGTTCAACGACCCGGCCCGTCCGGAAGGTGGAATATTCAGAGGTCAGTACAGCGCCGACAAATGGAAAAGGGCTCTGGATGCCACAAAACGGATAATCGACCGCGCCGATGTGGACGGATCCTACAGATTGGACGACACCTACGACGGAGTGTGGAAGAACACTGACTCACCGGAACTCATCTGGGCCAAGTATTTCATTTCAAGCGCCGATGCCAGCGACAACACGATGAAGAAAGCGCAACTGCTCTATTCTGTGGTTTATTTCAATGGGTGGACAGCGTTCCAGCCAACCCAGGCCATGACCCTCGACTATGAGATGACCAACGGGAAGAAGATCTTCGAGGACGGTTCAGGCTACGATGTCAACCATCCGTTCAAAGGACGTGACCCTCGTTTCTACAAAAGTGTGGCGTCACCGTTCTGCAATTACCCTAACACGGACAACTCCGGCTACCATGACAATGTCCTGGATCTTTCGCTTTACTATGACAATGTCAAGAAATCCGATTTCGACGAAGGTAAGAAAGAGCCTTCCTACAGCGTGAAAGCCAAACATCTTCTGGACGCGACCAGCACAATGGGACTGGAGATGATGAAATGGTACATCCCGACCTCACCGATCACAGAGGCCGAGACCGGCTCCGTGCTTTACCCTTGGTTCAGGCTGGCGGAGATGTACCTGAACTATGCTGAATGTGCCTACATGACCGGGAATGAGGCTCTTTGCCGCCAGTACATCAACAAGGTGCGCTCTCGTTCCGATGTCCGGATGCCGGAAATCAAGGAATCCGGAGAGGCTCTTTGGGACCGTCTGGTAAACGAGCGTAGGGTGGAGCTGGCTTTCGAGGCCATCCGCTATTTCGATGTGAGAAGATGGAAGACGGCGCAGTTCTACGAGAACGTTCCGTTCGCGGGAATGAGAACAATGGTTCTTCGCAATGGATCCCGGAACGACACCATCTACCGTGTGGCACATCCTTACGATGAAAGCCTTACTCACACTTGCTACTATTGGCCGAACTCGGACGAAAGGAAGGACTACGTGAAAGCCAACACAAGGGACATTTTCGAGGAGGCCAGCCAGGATTCAGACGGCGCGGTCCAGGTAAACGGCTCCTGCATCAAGTACCGTTGGCTCGGAAAGGACTACTGGGTTGATTACGGAGACTGCCGTCTCACTGTCAGTCCTACCCAGAAGCATTTCAGGAAAGTGAACGGAGAATGGCCTAACTATCTTATGCCTATTCCTGCGAACGAAATGACAAAGGCCAATGGCACATTAGTACAGAATCCTGGTTATTAATGTATAGCCAATGCGGGTTCGATGAAATTGAATATTAGAATAATAACGGAAGTTGAAGTAATATGAGGATAAAGGCACTTGCAGCGATAGCGTCCTCCCTGCTGGCTGTCGCCTGCGGCGGGAACCGCCTGAAGATGAACTATGGTTCGGCTGACATCTCCACGACTCCCCGGGAGCATGTGGTCCTTGCCGGATTCGCCGCAAGGCATGGCCTGTCAGATGGCATACACCAGAGACTTCGTACCCACTGCCTTGTCTTCAAGGACGGTTCCGGTAGGAAGGTATGTGTCATTTCCAATGACCTGATGGAGATTTCTCCAGCTATCACCGACACACTCCGGACATTGGTCTCTGAGCGGTCCGGACTGGACAGAGAACGCATCCTGATTCATAACATCCACACTCATTCCGCACCAAGATCAGGAGGTTCAAGCACTTGGACAGGAGGTACGAACAGAGCGTGGAAGTTCAGAATGATTGATTCATTGGTGACCAACGCCGTGAGGACAATCACGTCGGACAGGGATTTCACCAGATTCGAGCTTGAGACAGGACGCGCCAGAACAGGAATCAACGGCAACAGATGCGAGAAAGGAGGACCGGTCGATCATGATGTCTATGTGGCAAGGTTCATCAGAGAAGGGAAGCCTATGGTCTCGGTCGTCAATCTGGCGTGCCACCCTGTGTGCATGGGACCCGGCAGCCATGCGTTGTCTTCGGACTATCCGGGAATATGCGGGGAAATACTTTCCAGGCTTTGGGGCGGGGAGGTGTTCCAGCTGACAGGAGCGGCGGGCAACATGGACCCGGAAAGAGGGCCTCAGGACGCCGCCTATGCGGAAGAATGCGGGCAAGCGTTGGCTGATTCCCTTGCCGGAATGTCATTCACGAAGGTAAAGGGAAAAGGGTTGATGCGGTTTGTGAATGAGGCCGTGGACCTTCCATACCAGAAGGATTCGATCACAGCGGAACTGGTCAGACACCACGCTGATTCGCTCGTCAGGACCTCCTCCAAGGTCTCGGCATCTTTCGGAGAGGATGTCAGAAACTGGGAACGCGAGATTCTGGAAAGGTTCAGGAACGGTCCGGTTCCAAACCGGCTACGTTACCACCTGCATGTCTTGGATCTGGACGGCGTGATGTTCTTATTCAGCGACGGAGAGCCTTTCTGCGAGTACCAAATGGACATCCGCAAGGATTTCCCTGACAGGACGATCTTCTTCGCCGGCTACACAAACGGGCAGAATTCCTATCTTCCGTCCGAAAGAGCCTACAAGGTGCGCAAGGGTTATGAATATGAGACCGAGCAGATGCACATCTACATCAAGGCCCCGTACCCTCTCTCCTGTTCCGCTCCGGCAGTCTATCTGGCAGGAGTCAGAAAGATCATAGATGATGCTATCTGTTCAGAGACTGAGGCTCCCGTTAAGGATGTGGCCGGCTACGGAGTGATTCCCGCTCCTGAAACCTTGATTCCGAAACCGGGAGAGTTCACCATAAGCGGAAAGACATCAATCCAAGTCGAAAGCGATGACAGCGGATTCGCCGAGGCCGCGGGGATATTCATCGACAGAATCAGGACAGCCGCCGGGATTGACTTGTACAAAGGAAGCGGCAAAGGTGGACGGATTGTCCTTCGCAAGGTAGAAGGACTTGCAAATGAAGAGTATAAGGTAATAATATCATCAAAAGAGGTTCTTCTGGAGGCGACCACTTCCACGGGTGCGTTCTATGCCTTGCAGACAGTCCTTCAACTGCTTCCTCCGGAAATATATTCACAGAATAAAGTCTTCGGCGTCAGATGGAGCGCGCCATGCTGCGAGATCAGCGACAGACCGGCGTTCGCCTACAGAGGCATGATGCTGGACTGCGGAAGGTACTATTACCCTAAGGAATTCGTGAAGAAGTTCATAGACCTGATGTCGATGCGGAAACTGAACATGTTCCATTGGCATCTGACGGAGGATCAGGGTTGGAGAATTGAGATAAAAAAGTACCCTCGGCTCACCGAAGTGGGATCGAAAAGGCCTTTCACGGCGGACTATGACGGCAAGAACCCTGACGGGAAGCCACAAGGCGGATTCTACACTCAGGAGGACATCAAGGAGATTGTTGAATATGCAAGGCTCAGACATGTGACCGTCATTCCAGAGATAGAGATTCCGGGGCATTCCACAGCCGCTCTGGCGGCATACCCGCAATTGTCATGCGACACGACAAAGACTTATGAAGTGTCCACCTGCTGGGGTGTCAAAGACGATGTATATTGTCCGAGTGAGTTCACGTTCAAATTCCTTGAGGATGTATTCACGGAGATGCTGCCGTTGTTCCCTTCAAGGTACTGGCACATCGGAGGAGACGAATGTCCGCAGAAAGCCTGGAAAGAGAGTTCCGTCTGTCATGACTTGATGAAAGAGAAAGGCATGAAGAGTTACGACGAGATACAGTCTTATTTCGTGAACCGTGTCAGCACATTCCTGAGGAATCATGGAAAGACTGTGATAGGCTGGGACGAGATTCTGGACGGAAGCGCCGTGGACGGGATAATCGCCCAATCGTACAGGGGCCATGCCCCGGCGGCGAAAGGAATCAGGAGAGGACACCAAGTGATCCTCTCACCTGACCGCTGGTGCTATTACAATTACTACCAAGAAGATCCAGAGACGGAACCAAAAGCGCAGCCACTGCTTCTTACTCTTAAGAAAGCCTACAGTTATTTCCCTGTGGTGGATTCCCTTCCGGAACTCAGCGCAAAGCACATCATCGGGGTCGAGGGCTGTGTCTGGGGTGAATATATTCCGGACAGCAGGACGGCAGAGTACTGGGCTTTTCCGAGGACATCCGCGCTGTCGGAGGTGGGATGGACCAAGCGGCAGAACAAGGACTGGCAGTCCTTCAGGGTCAGGATGGAGAAAGAGTTGAAACGCCTTGGGATGTCAGGGGTGAACTGTTCCGAAGCCTACTGGAATGTGATCTTCGACTACGACAGTGTGAATCTGCCACGGCCGGAGCGGGCGGATCTGATGCTGGACTACCCAGGAGCCGCCATCCGCTACACCACGGACGGTAGCGAGCCGGACATGGACTCAAGAATATTCCTGAGCGCATTCACTCCTGAAAAAGGTACCACGGTGAGGACGCAAGGATTCACCCATGACGGAAAGAAGGTGGGAAAAGAAGTTGAAAAGAAGTTTTGACTATGAATAGATTGATTCTATCGCTGGTCGCGGCGCTCGCTGTCGCATGCACGGACGAAAAACCGGAGAATGATTCCATAAGCGTCATTCCTTGGCCATCGCATGTCCAAGCTGAAGAAGGACATTTCTCCCTCTGGAAAGGCACAGTGGTCCATCTGGAGGAGGACTCCGAGATTCAGCGCACCGTAGGTTTCCTCAACGAAAGACTGTCCAAAGTCTCCGGATACACCCTGAAGACCAAGCCGATGGACCTGACCGAGACAGAAGGAATCTTTTTCCTGAACACCGGACTCAAGACGGAGGCATACTCTCTCCGGATCGAAAGCGGCAGGATTGTCATCGAATATGGCGACGGAGCCGGAGCGTTCTACGGACTTCAGACCCTGTTCCAGTTATTTCCTCAGGAGATCTTCTCCAGTGAAAAAAGCGGAAGGAAGCGTTGGGATATTCCTTGCTGCGTGATAGAGGACTCACCGAGGTTCAGTTATCGTGGAATGCATCTGGACTGCTGCCTGCATTACTTCGACATCGACTTCCTGAAAAGGTACATCGACTTGATGGCGCTGCACAAGGTGAACAGGTTCCATTGGCACCTTACCGAGGATCAGGGTTGGCGTCTGGAGATAAAGAAATACCCGTTGCTGACAGAGAAAGGACAGTGGAGGAAAGAGACCGTCATAGGCTCTTTGGCTTCTGGAATCTACGATGGAAAGCCCTACGGAGGGTATTACACACAGGAACAGGTCCGTGATCTTGTGGAATATGCCGCGCAAAGGTATGTCACCATCATCCCGGAGATAGAGATGCCAGGACACGCTCTCGCGGCAATAGCATGCTATCCATCACTCAGTTGCGGGCTGGACAGCACATACGAGACGGCCACACGGTGGGGAGTGTTCCGTCAGGTATATTGCCCCAAAGAAGAGACTTTTGAGTTTCTTCGGGACGTGTTGGATGAGGTCATGGATTTGTTCCCGTCAAAGCTGATACACATCGGAGGGGATGAATGTCCCAAGGCAAGCTGGAAAGAATGTCCGCATTGCCAGGCTCTGATAAAGCGCCTTGGACTCAAGGACGAGTTTGAGTTGCAGAGCTGGTTCATCCAAAGGATCGGGAAATATGTGAACTCAAAGGGACGGGAGATCATCGGATGGGACGAGATTCTTCAAGGCGGACTTGCTCCCGGAGCGAAAGTGATGTCATGGCTGGGAGAGGAAGGTGGAGTCAAGGCCGCCAGAATGCACCATGAGGCGGTGATGGCGCCACATCCGAAATACTATCTGGACTATTGGCAGGGAGACCCGGACAGCGAGCATCTTGCCATGGGCGGACCGACAATGCTGAGAACAGTGTATGACTACGATCCGGTTCCGGAAGTCCTCACCAATGACGAGGGCAGGTACGTAACAGGAGTGGAGGGCTGCGTCTGGACTGAATATATGCCGACTCCAGAAAGGGTGGAATACATGGCGTGGCCAAGGATGTGCGCGATCGCGGAAAGCGGCTGGAGCGAGGCTGACAAAGACTGGGACTTCTTCACCAGACGGCTCGAACGTCATTTCAGGGTACTCGACTTGCTGGGGGTCAAGGCTTGCCGGAACTTTTTCTGTCCATACATAGAATTTCATCCGGACACCGCACACGACAAAGTGGTCACTATCAGCGCCGACCTTCCTGACTCCGAGATCCGGTACACGCTTGATGGAAGCGAGCCGGGGCCACAGTCGCCGCTGTACTCCGTACCATTTGTGATCAACAGATCCCAGACAGTAAAAGCCGTCCTTGTCAGGGACGGGAGAATCATGGGGGAATCAAAGACCAAGAAATATTAATAAAATTTGATGATCATGACATTAAGACTCACCGAGCAGCCGTCGCTGCATGACAATCTTGAGAAAAAAAGCGTGGCCGAGCTGCTGCGTGAAATCAATGAGGAGGACAAGAAGGTTCCTCTTGCGATCGAAAAGGTGCTTCCTGACCTTGAGAGACTGGTAAGCGCGATAGAGCGCCAGATCAGGAACGGAGGCCGGATGTTCTACTGCGGAGCCGGCACCGGAGGCAAGCTGGCCGTCCTGGACATGCTGGAGATTCCGAACACCTACGGAGTGTCTCCGGAAATGATACAATGTGTTCTTGCCGGAGGTGTGGAGAATCTGGTGCTTGATCTTGAGGAGAAGGAAGACGATGTGGAGGAAGGTTGGAAGACCCTTCTTGAAAAGAACATCTCTCCGGCGGACATTGTCGTAGGAATCTCGGCCAGCGGGAACACACCGTATGTGTTGGCGACACTGAAAGCATGTCACGAGCATGGAATCCCGACAGGCTCGTTCGTGAACAATCCAGGTTCCCCCATCTCAAAATACGCTGACTATCCGGTGGAGGTGCTCACTGGCCCGGAATTCATCACCGGGAGCACCAGAATGAAGTCCGGAACCTCTCAGAAACTTATCTGTGACATGATCAGTACGACCGTGATGTGTCGGCTCGGACGTGTCGAGGGCAACAGGATGATTCACGCGCATCTGATCAACAACAAGGTTGTGGACAGGCTAACCCGCACGATGGTCGAGCGTAATCCATCATTGGAATATGACACCTGCGAGACCGCGATCAGAAAATACGGAGGGCTTACGGAAGCGGAAGCCGGGCTACTCAAGGCAGGAATCCTGAAGAAAGAACCAACGGAAGTCAATTAACATATGGAATACAGCATAATGATTTCATTCTTAATCACAGCTCTGTTTGTCAGCGGAGGATGCGACAAGTCCGAAAATGGGAAGGACGATGTCAACGCTTTCAAAGGAGTGGTGATCAACGAGATAGCCGCCCATGACCAGACAACAGATGCTGAATCATGGGTGGAGATCCTCAACACAGGAGCGGAAAGTGTCGATGTCTCAGGGTTGGGGTTGTTCCTGACCGATCAGTACTTTTCCTGCAAATGCCTCTACACCGCCCCGGCAGGCACAGTGCTGGAGTCTGGAGAGAGACTTGTGCTGTCAACGGAAAACGGGAAACTGGTCACAGGAATCGCCTCGGATTCGGAGTTCGAGCTGAAACTCGCCAGAAAAGCATCAGGGAAAGCGGTTGATGGTTTCGTAAGGAGCGAGGCGTTCGGGAGTCCAAAGGTCCAGACCGACAGAGGAAGCTACCAGAGAATCCCGGACGGAGGAACGCGGTGGAGGAATCTTACATATTCAAGCAAAGCCACGGAGAATGTCATTTTCGATCTGGAACAGACACGTCATTTCGCTTTTTGGGCATGGAAGGCGCATCTGCCAAGCCTTATGGCCGATGACCATGCGATGATGAAGACTCTGAAAGCCAAAGGTTATGACCATATAATCCTGAACTACGCGGCTTTCCATCCGTCCTCAAGGAAGACCACAACAGAGTTCATCGAGGCCGCGGAACGGCTCGGAATCACAGTACACGCATGGATCCAATGCTTCCACAATTCCTCTGGATGGATCAACCCGATTGACGATGAGAACAATCGGTACAAGGATGAAATCTTCGAGGAAATCTCCGGAAACGCCAAAGAATATATTGAGGATTACGGAGTGAAAGGCATTCATCTGGACTACATACGGTTCGGCGGAACAGCCTACAAACACAATCCTTCAGCCGAGGTGAACGCTGTGGGAGCCGTGACCAGATGCTGCCGGGAACTGCGTGAGCTGTGCGACAGTTATGACGAGGGTCTTGTCACATCAGCGGCCCTGATGCCTGACGACAACGAATCGCACTACTACTATGGACAGGATCAGAATGAGATGGGAAAATACATTCACATCCTCATGCCGATGATCTACCGGTACTCCTACGGCTACAATGACGAGGCCTGCCGCAGGGCGGCAAAAAAATTCGCCGACAACACCGGCGGCGCCGAATGCTGGGCGGGATTGACCACCTATAAAGGAGATGACAGCAAGGTCTACCCAATGGACGAGGATGGGATCCTTAAGGACTGTGAAGTCTTCAGAGGCAGTGGAGCCAAAGGACTTGTACTCTTCCGCTACGGCCTTGGCAAATTCCCTGACCTTAATGAGTTTTTTAACAAATAACACTAATAATCAAAGCATTATGAAAAAGATTTGGATTTACATGATTTCCTTGGCCATCTTCGCGGGGCTGTTTTCAGCCTGCAAGAAGGACAGCAAGGACAATGAGCCTGACGTGAAGCCGGTCGCGACCGTCTCACAACAGGATCTGACCGGCGCTTTCGCGTCATTGTATTCGGAATGGGAGAAAACCACGACCATCCCGTCCTCGCTCGATGTGGCAGGCAAGAGCCTGACCCAGCCTCAATACCAGCAGGCTCTCTGCGCTTTGGTCGTGAACCTCACTTCCGGCAAGACCTCCGGAGACATCGACGTGCTTAACTACAAGCCAGCCGATCATCCTGAAAGGGACAGCTACGACGCGGAGACAATCGCAGTCACCGGTGAGGAAAGCGTCGCGACAGTCGCAACAAAGATGCTGCAGGCCATGAAAGAGAAAGGACAGGTTCCCAACCAGACCCTGTTCACCAGAAACGGCCAGGCCATCGCCTTCTCCACCAACCGTGCGACCGTGACTCTCGCAAGGACGGTGGCAGCCTACAAGAGCGACGGAAAGCTTCCGTCCTCCGTGTCCACTGAATATCTCTCCGCCTCTGCCACGCTCAGGGGATTCGCCGAGCAGCTTGTGTCATACCTTGACGTGTGGCAAAAGACCGTCGGAACGGTCAGCGCAGACGGCAGTCACTGCTCCGACAACAACAGCGCATGGGAGAACGTGCACTTCATCCCGATTCCTTACAGCGGAGGCTACTCTGACGGAAAGGATCAGTACGACCCTAAGTACCAGCCGTACCACACGATCACTGTGGCCGGCACTGAATATACAGCCGCGCAGTGTTTCGTGATCGCCGCCAAAGGGTTCCTTGATCTTGTGACCAAGGAAGGATCAGCCATGAAGCAGACAGAAAGGAACACTCCTGTCCACAATCTTGGAAACGGGAAAGGTCTCAGCGAAAAGATTCCGCTCGCGGACGAATGGGCGACATGGGGATCATATCCTTGGTACGAGAAATCCGATGAGCCTTGCGGGGTCATCAACTTCTCGGACAATGTGCCTTGTGACCTTGGCTTCATGGTCAGAACTCTTCCTTGGTTCCTGAAGAGAGCCCAGGACCTGGGTTGCATCGGCAACTTCCTGAACTACGACGAGGATCCTGACGGCTCGCTCGTCATGCCTCCTTACCGCGGAATCATCTCCCCGATGAGGACGTTCCTCATCATGTGCAGATTCTACAAGCATCTGCTGGACAACGGAATCACAGAGAATGTCTATGACGCAGTGAAGGACATCAAACTTGACTACGACTTCTACGGAATCGAAATGCCAGACATCGAACTCAATACCAAGGAGGTGACGGCAAAGGCCGAAGGAGAGACGGTTGAGGCTCAGTTTGTCGCCAAGAAAGCATGGACAGCCACTGCAGACGCTGACTGGATCACCGTAAGCCCGGCTTCCGGCGAGACCGCATCTCCGGCAAAGATCCAGATCACGGTCAAGGCCAACACCGGCGAGGCCCGGGAAGGTTCCGTCACCATCAAGGGAGGAAATGTCAAGGACGGTCTTGCCGTCAAGGTGAAACAGGCGGCCTATGTCCCTCCGACAGGAACTACAATCAAGGATTTTGCGGAACAATACGTGAAACTGATCGACATCTGGGAAAAGACCACCGGAACCATCAACATGATAACAGGAGAGACTCCGGCGGAGACAGGAAGTGAGTACGAAGAGTTCAACGTTCAGAACGCCCACTATATTCCTTCCACCACCAAGATAACGGTAGGTGGCAAGGACTACAACACCGCCGATGTCTTTGAGCTTGCGATGAGGTGTCACCTTCTGCTCAGGGGCTATGACGGAAACCAGACTGGTAAGAACGGTGCGGGAAACATCCCGCAGATCAGCGCCCCGGTAAAGATGTCCGAGACAGAATTGCCTCAGACACATGATTTCACGTGGGGAAGCAGCCCTTACAATGAGACAAAGAACAACGGCGGACATCTTGTTATGGGTTCCGACGAGAACGGGAAGCACTGCCAGGTAAAGATTGACTGGCTTGACAATTTCGCTATGAGAAATGTCAATTTCGCATTCGGCAACGATAACGCGATCTCCAATCTCAGCGGTTATGTCGGCAGGCTTGACGGCTATTATGGATGTGCCTGCTCGATGAGGGCGCTGATCACCTACGCTTTCTTTTTCCAGTACATGCTTGACAACAAACTGGAAGACGCCAAAGGCATAAGCGCCGACCAGATTTTCAGAACCGAGCTGTTCGGAGACGAGAAATAGTTTATTCCTCCGGGCATAGGAGCCTGACCGCTCCTATGCCTGCCAATCAAACACATAAACAATGAAAAAGACTCTTATTCAGGCGCTTTTCTGCCTTGTCACTCTTATGTGCGGTGCCTGCACAGGGCAAAGCAAGGATGACAGCGGAAAGGACACACCCAAGGAATTCATACCGACATCATGGAACGGGGAGTTCCTGAAAGCCATCTCAGACGCCTATGAAACCTTCTCCGAGACGGACGAGATGCCAGTTTCCGTCAATGTGGAAGGCATCACATACTCACAAGCCAAGTATTTCTCCGCCGCATGCGGCATCCTGGATTTGATAGAGGCTTATCCCGACACCTGGCAGGAGAGACCGGATGTGGAGATCCCGAAATATTCAGCGGGCGGTGTCATGCAGTGGAACACTTTCGAACAGGATGAGATCTCCCTCGACGCGGTGAAATGGATGATCGGGAGAATGCGGGAATATGCCTCCGGCAAGGGGATGTACCCGAACTATTGCAGTTTCGGCACAAGGACATGGAAAGACGACAGAAGCGGAGACTCCACGGTGGAACTCAACTACAAGTCTGACAAAGAGGAATATGTCGGGAATATTGTCTTTCGTCAGGCTCTGGTGGTCATGAGCAGGATCATGAACCACTACAAAAACAACCTGATGCTTCCAGAGAAGACATCCTCGTGGTGGTCGGGCTTTCTTGGAAGCACCTCTAACTGTCCTGTTGACGACCCGCTCGTCTTGTCCACCATGAAAGAGGCGATCTCCGGCAAGGTAACGGCCAGGGAAAAAGCCGAAGCCATATTCACTTATGCCAGAGATAATTGGACTTGGGAAGACTATTACAACACCAAAAAGGGGGCAGTCGGAACCATCAACGCCAAAGGAGGCAACTGTTGCGACATGGCTCACGCGATCATCGCAATGAGCCGCGCCGCAGGTCTGCCGGCAAGGTATATTCATGGTCAATGCTATTTCTCCAAATCTGTCATCGGACATGTCATTCCTGAGATTTTCGTGGACGGGGAATGGTTCATCTGTGATGCCACCAACAAGAACTCGGCTTTCGGACGCCCTGTCTGGAAGGGCATGCAGACATTCAATGGACTGTACAACGAACTGCCATTCTAATCACACGGATTAATCAGACAATGAATAATAGATACGCTCTGCCCTTGGCGATAATCGGGCTGATGTTCTTCATCGTGGGATTCGCCATCGGGATAAACAGTTACCTGGTTCCGCTGTTGCAGTCCACCCTGGAGGTGTCCTCGGGAGAATCCTACATGCTTATAGCCTCTACCTTCTGCGCCTTCATGTTCTTCAGTTATCCGGCCGCCAAGGTCATCGGAAAGATCGGCTACAAGAAGACAATGTCCCTGTCGTTCTTTCTGTTCGCCCTTGCCTTCATTCTTTTCTTACCCTCGGCCAAAACAGGCAGCCTTTGGTTGTTCCTCTTCGCTTCGTTCCTCAGCGGCATAGCGAACACTGTCCTTCAAGCGGCAATCAACCCTTATGTGACAATCCTCGGGCCAATGGAGAGCGGAGCGCGTAGAATGAGTTTAATGGGGATATGCAATTCGCTCGCTTGGGCCGCGGCACCGGTGTTTCTGGCGACAGTGATCGGCAAGAACCTGGATGAGGCGGTTTTGACGGATGTTACAAAACCATTCCAGATCATCATCGGAATATTCCTTGCACTTGGTGTTCTGGTCATCTTCGCGCCTCTGGAGGAGGTGAAGGCGGCCGGAGAGGACGAGGATGACGCGGCTGACTGTCCTTATGCTGCGGGAAAGACATCCGTCTGGCAGTTCCCGCATCTGATTCTTGGCGCAGTGGCGATGTTTTTCTACACCGGGGTCGAGACCCTGGCTCTTTCGTCGGTGGTCGATTACGCCAACTATCTTCACCTTCCGGATCCGCAGGTCTATGCCCTTTGGCCAAGCATCGGGATGGCCGTCGGCTATGTTCTTGGAATTTTGTTCATCCCTAAGTTCGTCTCCCAGGTCCAGGCGCTCAGAATCTGCTGCTGGGTCGCTGTCTCGGGATCGCTACTGATTGTCCTGACCCCTCCGAATGTCTCCATCTGGTGCGTGGCCTTCATTGCACTGGCATGCTCCCTGATGAACCCCGCCATCTGGCCACTCGCTATCACCGACCTTGGGCGTTTCACCAAAGTCGGATCGTCTCTTGTGGTGGCCTCATTCGGAGGAGGAGCTTTGATTCCTCTCATCTTCGGCTTCCTTAAAGACGGCATCGGCAATCAGGCCGCCTATTGGATTTGTCTGCCTTGTTATCTGTTTATATTCTACTATGCCTACATCGGCTACAAAATCAGAAAATAACTAAGGAACATGAAAAAAATAAGTTGCTTCAGATTAAGAGAAGATTTTCGAGGATAGATCTTTTTTTGAAGAAGGAGTGTGCCGGTGGCACATGACTGATGAGAAAAGAGATCTAGACCGAAAAGATTCCTTAAGATGATGCAGGTTATTTTTTGAATGTTACTAAATCATAAGAAATATCATGATACTTATAGCGGATTCAGGATCCACAAAAACCGACTGGGCGTGCACAAGTGAGAACGGAGGGAATGTCATTCGTTTCAAGAGCCTTGGCTACAATCCGAATTACATCTCAGGAGAGGAAATCCGGAATGACATCCTCGCCAACCTGCCCGCCGGATTCCCTGTCAAAGACGTAAAGGAAGTCTATTTCTACGGGGCAGGAGTCAGCGAACTTGAGTACGGATTCATGCAGGATGTACTCAAGAGCGTGTTCGTGGCTGCAGAGACAGTGTTCGTCGCAATGGATCTGCTCGGGGCCGCCAGAGCGCTTCTCGGTCAAGAGTCCGGATTCGCTGCCATCCTCGGGACAGGTTGTAACACCTGCTTGTACAACGGTGAGGAAGTGACACTCAACATCGACTCCCTTGGTTTCATTCTTGGGGACGAAGGCAGTGGCGGCTACATAGGAAAAACCCTGCTGAGGGACTACATGAGGGGGAATATGCCTCCGGAAGTATTTGCGGAGGTCAAACTCTTGGTAGGCAAGTCAGTGGACGAAATCATCGAGCAGGTTTACCAGAAGCCGAAAGCCAATCGTTACTGTGCCCAGTTCTGCAAATGGGTCGGAGATCACCGGCACTCGCATCCCTATTACCACGACCTCATGTTAGGAGCGTTCCGTGATTTTTTCAGAAATATAGTGAGTCTCTACCCTGACTACAGAAAGTACAAGTTCAACTGTGTGGGTTCAGTGGCATTTCACTATTCTGATCTACTAGGCCAGACCGCGGAGGAATTCGGAATGAAGATGGGCGACATCATCAAAGCTCCGATCGATGGTCTGATAGAGTTCCACAAACCACAGGCACGGTGATGTGCCTCTGGTACGGCTTTGTCAAGTGCTTACGTGGCTGACCCTATCTTCGAAAGCGAGGGCCAGCCACGCAAATATGCCCTCATCCCTCTCAAAGCCACTCATCCGTGTCCGGGAAATGGCCGGTCGCCGAGCTTGCCGAAGCGACCAGACAGATCTGAGGATGGGGTATATACAAAAAAAATGAGCGTCGACGCATCGCGCGTGGACTCTCACTCTAACCACATAATTAATAACACTAAAACTAATAACCAATAGGTTGATCGGGGAGAGAACCTCCTTGCTCAACCCGAGTACAAAGATACAGCTTTTTTTGATACTTGCAAACATTTTTAATATTTTTTTACAAAAATTTACAAATTTCCGTGCTTAACCGTTTTATTTCCAGCCCTATAAACAATAAGGGAAATTTTAATGGGTTTTAATAGACATACGACTCAGAGCATGAAAAGCATCCTATTCAGGCAAATCCGCAATTTAAAACGTTTCTTCTTACGATTCGTAACCAAAACGCAACATATCTTACATTCCGACACACGCCAGGGTGGCGACACTGATGTGCGCATCAGGAGGGAATACCGTCCTCAACGCCCTATGGCAGGAATGAAGTGTCGCTCCGGTCGTAAAAACGTCATCTACCAAAAGGATGTGAGAATATTCAATGGGCGTTTTCCGTCGCCTTACCTGAAAAGCCCCCTCCACATTGTGTGCTTTGCCTTCAATCGAGAGTTTGGTCTGTGTACTGGTGTGGCGTGCCCGATAAAGAATGTCGGTGCGAAGATCAGCCTTTAGGTATTCGGCCAAGACCTCGGCGATGATCTCGGCCTGATTATGGCCTCTGGACCATAGCCTTGTCCAATGCAGAGGCACGGGAATCACGGCATCCACATCGGAGTAAACCGGCGATGAGGCCATCTCACGGCCCAGCATCGAGGCGAAATAACGGCCGGCGGCATAGTCGGAATGATATTTCAGCCTCTGGGTGATCAGCCTGTAGCCGGTCTGGGAGCGATAAAAGAACAGGGCGGTGGCGTAGGAATATTCCTCAAAAACGCCGGTCGCGTCCAGATCGAGCTGAATCAAGGAGTTGAACCTGTCGGCAAGTTGGTTGTGCGGCATATTCGAGAAATATGTCCTGGGCATGTCGGCAAGGCATCCGATGCAAAGATGGCGCTCGCGCAGGGCAAGAGGTCGTCCGCAGACAATGCACTCGCGGGGCATGATGAGGTCACCAAGGGCGGTGAGAGCATCATTAAAGGTAACGTTTCTTATCATAGTTTACAGTTCATGTTCCGCAATTATAGGGAACAAAAACGTAAATTTTGATAAGAAACATAAAAAGTTCGGGTTTTACCCCCTATTCAAGTCGCTTCGACAGGCTCGGCGACCACGAAAAGCGGTCATCGGTACTGAGTGAACATCCATTCGGTCGCTGAGCCTGTCGAAGCGACTTTACCTACAAAGAAACTTCATCAATCCCGACCAAGAGTCTTGACCGGATTCTCGGTGGCGGCGGCGTAGGTCTGGCCGACAACGGAGAGGAACGAAATCAGGAGTGAGATCAAGGCCGCAAGCACAATTGCCCACCAAGGGAAGGCGATCTTGGTGTAGAACGCCTGTAGGTAATTTGTGATGCCCCACACGGCGAACGGAACGGCAAGCACGACGGCGACAAGGCTCATGATCATGAACGACTTGGACAATGTCCATACGGCCGAGCTGACTTCCGCGCCGAAAACCTTGCGGACAGCGATCTGGCGGCTTTGCTGCTCGGTAAAGTAGAGAGACATCGCGAAAAGACCGAGAGCCGAGATCAGGATGGCCATGACCATGAACGAAATCACGAGAAGCATCGTGTTCTTGGTGCCCTTCAGATCATCTACCAGTTTCTCGTCCAGATAGTAAGCCTCCATCTCCACAGGAACGCCTGTGGCCTCCTTCGCAAACTCTTTGCAGACATTCCTGACCGCGGCCATAGCCTCGGAGCGATCACCCGTTATCTTAAGAAGCTGAATGAAGGCATAATCATAATTCTCGTCGATAATCCTTATAGAGTTTCGCTCATTCTCCATCGGTTCGAACAGTGCATTGTTGGCGCGGAAATCCGGGATGATGCCACAGATTTCATATTCACCATTGGTGTAGCTTCCGCCAGCGTAAGGATGTTCCGCCGTCACGCCAAGACTCCTCTTGGAGGTCTCCGTCAGAAGCACTTTTGGCGAGGAAATTTCGCTGTACTTCTCCAAGACCTTGATTCCCAAGATCCTGAGCGAAGTCGTATCCAACTGGGCCATACGCATCCAACCGATTATCTGATTGTTCTCGTCGTGAAGACCGTTCGCTCCGCAGGATATTGGAGAAGTAATTCCAAGTCCCGCGTCAACCACCTGAGGCAGAGCCTTCAATCTGTTGCGAAGCGCATCCTGAGGTCCTCTCCTATAACCCACATTCTGGGAAGAGACCTGAATGACATCCTTTGTCTCGTAACCTACAGGCAGGTTTACCAGATAGCTGACTTGTGCCGACATCGTGATCGCCATAGCGATAAGGATGGTGCTGAACACGGTCTGAAGCACGATAAACACCTTGCCGAAAATCATCTTGTTCTTGAAACGGAACTCCCCTTTCACGACATCAATCGGCTTGAACTGCGAGACAAGCAGCGCTGGAAGCAGCGCCGAGATCACAGAGATGACAACCAACGCCAAAACGGCCCAAAGTACTGTGGTCAAGTCAGGAGTCAGCACAATGTCGGCGCTCAAAATCCTGTCAAAGAGCGGTTTGAATGAATATGCCAGCAGACAGCCCACGGCGAAACACCCGACCGTGAAGGCGAATGACTCGGCGATGTACCTAGCCACTATATTCCTTGAGCTTTCGCCAAGCAACCGCCTGGTGGCCATTTCCTTGGCGCGCTTTCCCGTCTGCGCGACAGTCAGATTGATGTAATTGAATATGGCGGAAATCAGCAGCACCAGAGCCACAATGAATAGTAACCCAACCTGTTTTTTGTCACCCGTTCTTATGCAACTATAGGACTCCAAATCCGAAAAATAGACCTTGTCAAGTCTCGTCACGCTTGCTCCCCACAAAAAGGCGTTGTTGGAATTGTCAGCCTTATAGAAATTCCAGTACCCGAGATACTTTTTAAGAAGATCATCACGCACCTTTTCCACATCAGTTCCTTCGTCAAGCCGGACAATCGGAATAGTGTTGCCGAAATTGTCCATCCACGCAAACCGCTTCTGAGCACGTTTGATGCTTGTGAACATATCGCAATGTTCGAACACATCGACAGACCCAAAATCCTCAACGACCCCGACAACTGTCCACTTACTCTTATCGACGCTTAATGTCCTGCCAATAGGATCCTCATTTCCAAACACTTTCTTGGCGAACGACTCGGACAGAATCACCTCGTCCTCATTCTCCAGAACATTGTCCTTAGGACAACCTGTAAGGCGATAGTCAAAGAACTTGAAAAAATTCGTGTCAACCGAAATCTCCGCCGCCTGATAATAGTCATCGCCGACCATAACATCAGCAGTTCCCCCATAGCTGATTCTAGTCCACGCCTTGATCTCCGGAACGGACGGGAAAAACTCCTCGGATGTTCCAAGCGTCATTCCGAAAGAATTCCCAGCCCCGATGACATACAGCTGCCTTGAAAGCGGTTGCTTCGCCCCGACACTGAACTCCGTCCTGGCATACGAAGCCAGCAGGATGACAAATCCCAACGCCACCGACAACCCGAAAACCTCGATGAAAGTGTAAAGCTTGTTCCTCGACAGGAACTTCAGATACGTGCTTGACATATTATCTCCAATAATTAATCTCAAAAACAGCTTCTCATTTTCCGGCAAACCCTCGGCAACTTATCGCCGTCTCTTCCCAGAAACGACACTTTCGCCGAACAGAGTTCATGCCAAACCATACAACTAATTATTTGTTAATATTTTAGCGATTAACCATTTTTCTAAAAGTGTAAAGAAATTTAACACCCACTGTAAAGAAACTTTACACTTTCACCAGTCACTTCAACAATCTCAGTGACCGCAAACTCAGTCGTAAACCAGATTTTCCAATCAGAGAGTTTTGTACTCCAGAAAAGTCTCAACTGCCCAAAATCCACGACTCAAGGCGGTTGGTACACCAGACGGCCTTTCCCTGCACCAAATCCACGATTCAATGCAGTTGGTACACCAGAAAGCCTTTTCCTGTACCAACTCCACGATTCAATGCGTTGGTACACCAGATGGCCTTTCCCTGTACCAAATCCACGATTCAATGCAGTTGGTACACCAGAAAGCCTTTTCCTGTACAAAACCCACGATTCAAGGCGGTTGGTACACCAGACGGCCTTTTCCTGTACAAAACCCACGATTCAAGGCGTTGGTACACCAGAAAGCCTTTTCCTGTACAAACCCACGATTCAAGGCGGTTGGTACACCAGACGGCCTTTTCCTGTACCAACTCCACGATTCAAGGCAGTTGGTACACCAGAAAGCCTTTTCCTGTACCAACTCCAATCATCAAATTGAGTAAGCGTTAAAAATATGTCGAATGCGGAAGATTGAGGCTGAGCTGGGAATCGGCGGTGGAGCGGGCCATTTCGTAGGCTATGGTGGTGTCAAGATCGGGATTGACCATAAGATCCAGATTCCAAATCATGAGACGGTCGCCTGTCACGATCTCATCGAAGCAGTCCATGATTCCGACAATTGCCGGAATACCTATGCCCTTAGCAAGCACACAGACCTGACCATCAGCGTCTTCCTCGCGGGTGACGATTCCGACCACACCACGGAAATCAATCAGCGTGGAGTCAGACAGCGACAACCGCTCGGCAACCAGAACGCTGCCGGGCGGGATGTCCTCGAACGGATTCCTTTGCCCGCAGTCTCTGACCACGAACGCACGGCCTTTCGCAAAGCCACGGACACCCGTTCCACGCACTGTCATATTCCTAATACATATCTTGCCGGCAGACAATCACCAGTGGCACCGATCATATTCAAAAGTAATTGTCCGCCGACGAAAAAATCTAATTCCTCTCCTTTGTCAGATCCCAAGCGGCGCCGGGAGCGAAGACAGACTCCACAAGCTGATCGTAGAACATTCCCCTCTTCGCAAGGTCAAGCACATTGAAGCGGAAACGCATCAACTGGACCTTCGGGAACATATTCTTGAGCATCTCGCGGGTCACGCCGATCATCGAAGGATCGTACGGAGCGCCGACCTTCTTCATCAGATCCTGCATCTTGGCGAATGAATATACCTGTCCCTGAAGCTTCTTCTTAAGCTCCGGCCAGCCTTCCTTCACCTTTGTCAGCTGGACACGGACAGTCTCGGCATCGTCATATTTCTTGGTGATCTCGGTATAGCCAAGCTCCGGCGCAGGGAAATTCTTGAATATCTCAAGCGCCCTCTTCTGCTCCTGCTCAAGCGTAGGCCAAGCCTTGACGCAAGCGTCAACATCAATCTTGGAGAGGTCCATCTTGAACAGCTCATCGAACACGGCGCACATCGTCAGCGTGCCGATGGCCACCTGAAATCCGTGAGACTGAAGCTTGCCGTTGAAACGATGATGTGTCATGTCAAGAATATGGCTGAACAAGTGATCGCAGCAAGAAGCAGGACGGCTGGACTGTGCGGCCTGCATCGCTATTCCACTGAGAGTCAACCCCTCGAACAAATCGGCAACGGCCTGTTTGTCACCCTTGGCCACACCCTCAGGGTCAGCCAGAAGGTCATCAAGACAGTCCTGAAGCACGTGCCAGGCATCCGGCTTGATCGGTTCCGTGCCCATCAGGTCGGCGATCATCCACTCGGCTCCGGCAGGAACCTTTGCGGCAAGATCGGCGTAACCGGCGGCGGTCATCACCTTCGGGGCGGAGGCGATCACGTCAATGTCCGCGATGATCACCTTTGGAGCCGGGCAGGAGAATGTCTGCTTGGAGTTATGGTAGGAAATCGAGGCACCGAACGATGAGAAACCGTCCACGGAAGCCGCCGTCGGCAATGTCAGGTAGGACTGGCCGTAGTGATGCGAAGCCAGCTTGCAGAGGTCGTTGATGACACCGGAACCAACAGAGACGGCGACATATTCAGCCTCCGAAGTCGGTCTGAAAGCATTCTCGGCATCCGGCTCGACATATTCAGAATCATTCTCGATAGCCTTGGCAGCGGAGAAGTCTCCGGCGATGATGTGGTCAACCATATCGACGTACCTCCAGTCGGCGTGGAACTCCTTCGTCTCGATGACATATTTATCCGTGTGGACACCCGCGGCCACAAACTCATCGTACACCTTCTGGCCAAGAACCTTCCAAGTGTTAAGGTCTGCCACCACAACGGCAGCCTTGCTTTCAGGGAACCACTTCTTGAACTCCTCGGGAGCCTGTGAGCTGACTCCGCAGCCCATCTCGAACACCTTGGTGTCGGTGGC
>OLNY01000614.1_pt1 | contig 31958 bp, 20 predicted proteins | sample 1671981 | NCBI WGS metagenome assembly OLNY01 (sample SAMEA3136632, study PRJEB25190) | human gut metagenome | biome: human gut; feature: human-associated habitat; material: faeces | place: Austria | collected 2013
TGTTAGCCAACTCCTATATAATTTCCAAAACAAAAGTTAGTCAACTACTATATAGTATCCTTTATAAAAAAAGACAGGAGATTCCGGATGTGATTATTATCCGAAAAGTTCCGGATTGCTTCCAAGACGGACGAGTTTGATGATTTGTTCACTTTCATCAACCCATATCAACAGGAAGTCATTCTCAATATGACATTCAAGCGTACCTCTATAATTGCCGGACTAAGGATGTGGCCGGTATTTTTCAGGGACCATACCTGTTTCAGGCAGATGCGTAAGACCGGACAGCCTACAACTTGGCGACCTGGGTGGCGTTGCGATATTCGGCGGGGGTCTGGCCGGTCATATGGCGGAAGGCGGTGAAGAAATAGTCATGATTGTTGTAGCCAACATTGTAGGCCACCTCCTTGATGCTCATCGTCGTGTTGGTCAGCAGCTCCTTGGCCTTGCTCATCCGCACCTCGTTGATGAACCTCGCCGGCGAGAACCCGGTATATTCCTTGAAAGTCTTGCGGAAAGAGGAATAGCTCAGGCACAGCTTCGCCGCCACCTCCTCCGGAGAGATCGTCATATAATGGCTGTGGATCATCACCTTCGCCTGACTGATCTTGTTCGCCGTGTCCGACTCCTGGAACTGCGAGTTCCTGTCGTAGAAATACGCGAGGCTGAGCAGTCGGTCCACTATGCCGGCCAGAACCTGCTGGAAACCAGACTCCTGAGCCACGGCGGCGTTGATCGCGGAAGTGTAGAGGTTCACTATGTCCACGTGGATATTCACCTTGAACAGCGGTCTGTCCTTCGAGAAAAAGCCCTGCCTGATCAGATTGTCGATGAACTCCCCGTTGAAGCCGATCCAATATTCCTTCCACCCCGTCGATTTGTCAGGATAGTAGGAATGCCACTCGCCCGGGAAAAGCAGGAACATCATCCCGCCTTTGACCGGGATTGACTTCGACCGTCCCAAGGTCTCGCAGGAAAACCGGCCCTTGCCTTCTGTTATGTAAAGGAGCTGATATTCCTGGAGAATCCTTCCGCTGGCGACGGAAAACACATAGCGCGACGGATGGTTGCGAGGCGGATAGTCCATTCCGGGAGCGATCTCCTGAAAACCCACCGAGTTGACGGCAGTCCCCCACTTGAGGTCAACAGGATTAACCGCCAAATATTTGAGATGAACCGAAGCCATAGTTTGCAGACCTTTTGTTACTAATTGTGCGTCACAAATATAGCAAAAAATAATTCCCAATCAAATTTCCAAGTTATAATATCAAAATATTCAGCGGTAAAACAGCGAAAAAAAACAAAATTTGTAAAGCACAAAAAAGCCACGTAATTTATGAAATTTCTAGCATTTGATCTCGGAGCCACGAGCGGCAGAGCCATCATCGGAACTGTCGAAAACGATAAGCTTACCTCAGAGGAAGTCTATAGATTCCCGAACGCCGTCAAGGAGATAGACGGAAAATATTACTGGGACATCAATTCCCTCTTCGACCACTTCAAAGCGGCTCTGAAAAAGGTCGCCGGAATGGGCGTGAAGATCGAATCGATCGGTATCGACACCTGGGGCGTGGATTTCGGCCACATCGGCAAGGACGGCGGAATCATCGGAATGCCAAGGGCTTACAGGGATCCTTACACCGACGGAATCCCTGAGGAGGTCTTTGAAATCATCCCCCGCGAGGAGCTCTACTCCGTCACCGGAGTCCAGATAATGAACTTCAACACCATCTTCCAGCTCTACGCGCAAAGCAAGGAAGCCGGTTCAAGGCTGCCTCAGACCGACAAGATCCTCTTTATGCCTGACCTGCTGGCGTATATGCTGACCGGAGAGATGGTCTGCGAATATACCGACGCGTCCACATCGGGCCTCATCAACCCGCGCACAAGGGACTTCCAGAGAGACCTGCTTGAGCGTCTCGGAATCAACCCTTCCCTACTGCTTGACATCACCCAGCCGGGTACTAAGGTCGGTGTGCTCAAAAAGGAACTTTGCGAGGAGACCGGAATGGAGGCGGTTCCTGTGATCGCCGTAGCCGGACACGACACAGCCTCAGCCATCGCCGCCGTACCTGCGTCCGGCGAGAACTTCGCCTACCTCAGCAGCGGCACCTGGAGCCTGATGGGCATCGAGTCCAAGACCCCGATCATCGATGAAAAGTCTTATGAATATAACCTCACGAACGAGGGTGGAATAGAAGGCACGACCAGATTCCTCAAGAATATCACGGGAATGTGGCTGCTGGAGCAGAGCCGCAAGACCTGGGAGGCGGAAGGCCGGGAATATTCATACGCCCAGATGGAGGCTATGGCCCGCGAGGCCATCGACTTCCCGTCCACGATCAACCCGGACGATCCACGTTTCGCCGCTCCGAAGGATATGTACGCCGAGATCAAGGCGGCCCTTCAGGAGTCAGGCCAGAGGATTCCGGAGAATGATGGTGAGATGATCAGCTGCATCTATCACAGCCTCACCAAGAGGTACAAGGAAGTCATCGGGATGCTTCAGGGATTCGCGTCATTCAAGATCGAGAAACTCCACGTGATCGGTGGCGGATCGGCCAACAAACTTATGTGCCAGCTGACGGCCGACACACTCGGAATCCCTGTCATCGCAGGTCCGATGGAGGGCACGGCGATCGGCAACATCATGCTCCAGGCCAAGGTGGCCGGCCTTGTGGGAGACCGTTGGGATATGCGCCGCATCATCGGAAACTCCATCCAGACAATCACCTACGAGCCAAGGAGTTAGTCCTCAACGACAAAGAGCGGACTGTTCCGGAATCAATTTTGAGAATATAACAAATCATAAACTAAAAATAACATGAACGAGAATTTGATAACCAAGGCCTATGAGATGGCCAAAGAGCGTTACGCCGCCATCGGCGTGGACACCGACAAAGCGATAGAGCTTCTTGAGAAGACCCCGATCTCCCTCCAGTGCTGGCAGGCTGATGATGTGATGGGCTTCGAGAACGACACCGCCCTCACAGGCGGAATCCAGGCGACCGGCAACTACCCTGGCCGCGCCCGCGACATCAATGAGCTCCGTGCCGACATCAAGTTCGTGAAGAGCCTTCTTGGCGGAACACAGCGTCTGAACCTGCACGAGATCTACGGTGATTTTCAGGGCAAGCACGTTGACCGTGACGAGGTTGAGCCAGCTCACTTCCAGAGCTGGATGGAATGGGGTAAGGAGAACGGGATGAAGCTCGACTTCAACTCCACATCCTTCTCGCATCCTAAGAGCGGTGACCTCTCACTCGCCAACCCGGACAAGTCCATCCGTGACTTCTGGATCGAGCACACAAAGCGTTGCCGCAGGGTGGCCGACGCGATGGGCAAGTTCCAGGGCGACCCTTGTATCATGAACATCTGGGTTCACGACGGATCGAAGGACCAGACCGTGGAGCGTCTCCGCTACCGTGAGATTATGGCGCAGTCCCTGGACGAGATTCTCGCCGAGGATCTGCCGGGAATGAAGACCTGCCTTGAGGCTAAGCTCTTCGGAATCGGCCTTGAAAGCTACACCGTCGGCTCACACGACTTCGTGACCGGCTACTGCTCGACCCGCAAGCTTATGTACACCCTTGACACAGGCCACTACGAGCAGACCGAGAACATCAGCGATATGGTCGCTTCCCTCCTTCTCTTCGTGCCTGAGCTGATGCTCCACACCAGCCGTCCTGTACGTTGGGATTCCGACCACGTTGTCACGATGAACGACCAGACCCTCGACCTGTTCAAGGAGGTTGTCCGCGCAGGTGCCCTCGACCGCACACACATCGGTCTTGACTACTTCGACGCATCGATCAACCGCATCGGAGCCTACATCATCGGCACCCGCTCGACCCAGAAGTGTATGCTTCAGGCCTTCCTTGAGCCGCTTGAGACCCTCCGCAAGTACGAGGACAACGGCAAGTACTTCCAGCGTCTCGCCCTTCTGGAAGAGGCCAAGTCACTTCCGTTCGGAGCCGTTTACGACTACTTCAACCTCAAGAACGGTGTTCCTGTAGGCCAGGACTTCATCGCTTCCGTCGAGAAGTACGAGGCTGACGTCACCTCAAAGAGGTAATAAAAAGACTCTAAATAGAGAAGCCGGCCATTTCATCGGTCGGCTTCTTCGTTTTTCAGATAATTTTCAAAATAAGACTATTCAAACACAAGGAGGGCGATGCTTTGAGGTGCCAGAACATGCCCGTCAGACGTGGATGACAGAGCGGTGTCTTCCGGCGATTGAGCCAAAACCAACTTCCTGGCCGGGACAGAAACCTTGAATTCCAAAGGAGTGTCCTCGGAAATATTCCAGACCACAACGCCGGTCTTCCTGCCGGAGACGAAAGATTTGGCCGGAAACATGGTACGTTCCCGCTCACACAGGGAAGAGTCACTGGCGTACTTTATGAAATCCCTCAATATGTCCATGTCATAGAATTTCAAACGTTCCCTGAATGAATGGCGGACTAGAAATAATAAGTATAGCTCATGCCAAGGAATGGAGAGATTTTATCGAATCCTTTGAACATACCTTTGATATAATGAATATAGTAACAGTGCCAGTCACCTTTGGCCCATGCGAAACCGTATGACGCTTTAATGGCACGTGATGTCTGAAAACCATATTGGCAGCCAACACCAACATACATTGACGTATATTCGGAAGTGATGACATTCCAGTTCAAATCCACCGGAATCACCATCTCATTTACGGTCAGGCTTTCCTTTGAGCCATAGGAAGAATCATCATATCTTATTTTTGTGCAGGCCATCAGAGCCTTGGCTCCGATAATAAGATTCAACGGATGTCTCTGGTCTCCGAACCTTATCATCCCACCTGCAGCTATTGAGAAAGGATAAGCCTCATAACCAGTATCATAAGAATATCCAACATCCGCTGACAAAGTTAATCCAAAGCGTATGCAAGATTGGCTGGACCTATAACTTCCGCGGGATGACGCATCTGACGACCTACTTTGTGACGCCGATGTCTTGTAAACCAAGGAATATGCTTCATTATTCCGGGTGGCGGTGGCGTATTTGTCGCTCACATACCTGATTGTCTCGTCATCAGCGGCATATTCCATGGCCATTCTTTTGTCCGCGTAGGAGGATTCAGACGTAAACTTGTCCGCCATCAGGCGGGCGATCTTGCTGGAGGCGCGCTTGTCATAGGAACTGGCGGGATAATCCTTGCGGAATTGCTTCAGCGCGTCGATGGTGTTGACACGGAGGGCGTTGAAATAAGCCTGCGAGGTTGACAGGTCGGCGATGGCGTCATCGGCCTCCTGTTTGTAGATCCGGTGCTCGGACTCGGCGAGATACCGCTTGTAGGAATCTATCGTATTCTGGCCTTTGGCTTTCAGCCAGAGAGGAAGATCATCGATCCTGTCGGCCACATCCTCCCGGAACGCGGAATCCGGATATTTCTTCATGAACGCATCGAGACTGGCGACGCTTTGGCTGGCGACGGCATCGGTGTAATCCTTCCGTTCCATCGCGACACATTTGTCCAGAATCGCTTTCGCATCGGTGTTTGCAGGGTACTTGGCCAGAATCTTCCTGGCAAGATCCGCGGCGCCGGTCACATTGCCGCTGTTGTAGCGGGCCTCCGCCTGACGTATGGCGGAACCAACGTCCTGGATCAGAACGATTCCCGAATCGGAAACGCGGGCATGGCATGGAACCGGACCACATACGGCCGCCACACCAAGTATAAGGCTGAAAACTATATTTCTCATCAGAATCTTGGGTCTAAGTCATTAGCCGCGTTGTTGTACTTTATTGAATTGTACCTGGACAGGAAAGCGGCGTTTGAATATGATTTCTTCTCCAAATACTCTTTCCCTTTCCGGACTTTCTGGTAATCCCTGTCGAAATCATCCTTGTCAAGTTGCCTGATCTCGTAGGCATACTCAAGAACCTGCTCGACCTGTTCCTCATCAAACCATTCGTAAAAGACCTGTCTGAATCCGTCGTTCGCATCCAGAAGTATCTCTCTGGAGAAAAACTGTATTCCTGAGTTGGCTATTAAAGTCTGGACCATAAGTCTCGTTTTATTTTGGGGTTATCATATTTTGCGGCTCCACTCTGCCCAGTGGTAAGGCATTGCCATAAATATAACAAATTTTGTCCGGAAAGCGAACATCTTTCTGAACCAATGAATATACGTGGCGGATAAGCGGCTCATAATCAATTAAAAGACCAAAGTCCTGACGCTGGTAACGGCATCAGGACTTCGGTCTTTATATTCATTTACAGCACGTTAAGTGCCACGGCTATTTTTTCAGGCCGGAGTTGAGGAAGGCTATGAAACCATCAACGGAAAGATTATAGCCACGGACCGGGGCAAGCTGGTTGCCTTCGGCGTCAAGAAGGGCATAGTTCGGCTGGGCGTTTACTCCGAACCGTGTACGGGCTATGTAAGAGTTCACACGACCGATCTCCTTCAAGGTCTTGCCATCCGGAGTGGTCAGCCATTCCGCCTCATCGAGTTTGGTCTTGTCATCCACATAAAGAGCCACAAGGACATATTCATTCCTGAGAATATTCAGGACTCTCGGATCGCTCCAGACGCGCTGTTCCATCTCGCGGCAGTTGACGCAGCCGTGGCCGGTGATGTCAACGAAGACGGGTTTGCCCTGGGCCTTAGCGGCGGCGAGGCCTTCCTCCAGGGTGAAGTAGCCGGTCAGACCGAGCGGCATCTTGAGGTCGTACTTCTGGCCGTAGGTGAAGACACCGGTCACTGAGCTTGTCGATGTGCTGGTTTCTTCGGTCGCTTCGATGGTCACCGAGCCTGTCGAAGTGACCGTTCCCACCGGAGTGTCCGCATAATTGTAAACCACAAAATCCTGAGTCTCAAGCGGAGGAAGGTAGCCGGACAGAGCCTTCAGCGGAGCGCCCCACATTCCCGGAATCATATAGACCACGAATGTGAAGACGGCGATCGCAAGGCCGAGCCTCGGCACAGAGACATGCTCCACAGGATCGTCATTCTTGAAACGTAGCTTGCCAAGAAGGTAAAATCCGAGAAGCGAGAACGTGACGATCCATATTCCTAAATATACTTCCCTGTCAAGCAGTCCCCAGTGGTAGGTCTGGTCAGCGACGCTGAGGAACTTGAAGCCAAGCGCTACCTCGATGAAGCCGAGCACGACCTTGACACTGTTGAGCCAAGAGCCGGACTTGCCTTTCATCTTTTTCAGCAGCGACGGGAACATCGCCAGGATCGTGAACGGCAAGGCGAAGGCGACGGAGAAGGCGAGCATCGTGACCATCGGAGTCCAGAACTCTCCCTGAGTTGATTTGATCAGCACCGTGCCGACAATAGGACCGGTGCATGAGAATGACACCAGCACAAGGGTCAGAGCCATGAAGAATATGCCGCCGAGTCCTTTGCCGCTGGACTTCGCGTCACTCTTGTTGGCAAGGCTGGACGGGAGCTCTATCTCGAAGGCGCCGAAGAAGGATGCCGCGAAAATCATGAACACGATGAAGAATATCAGGTTCGGCAGCCAGTGTGTCGCAAGCCAGTTGAATATGTCGGCGGTGACCGTATTCCCTCCGATTATCCATGTCAGGCCGATGATCACACTGATCGGAACAGTGTACAAAAGGACAATGAAGAGACCGTAGATGAAAGCCTTGAAGCGGCCTTCAGCGGCGGTCGAGGCCTGTTTCATGAAGAACGACACCGTCATCGGCACCATCGGGAACACACATGGGGTCATCAGCATGGCGAATCCCCACAGGATGGCTTCGATGATCAAAGCCCACAGAGACCCTTCGTTATCGCTATTATCACCGGATGCGATACCGGCCTCAAGCGATGAAGAGGCCTCTTCCGACTTAGTGTCAATGGTAACGTCATCCGAAGAGGCACTCGCCGCAGGTACAGCCGCAGCAAGCGGAACGGAGAATTCCCATGATTCCGGAGCCGCGCAGAACCTGTCGTTGCATCCGCTCCATGAGACTTCACCTGTGACCGTGGCCTCACTGCCGGTCAGTTTGACCCTTTGAGTGAGTGTCACAGAATCAAAGAAAACTTTTTCTCCTTGGAAATCAGATGGTTTTGTCACCTGATTGAGACCACCGACCAATGAATATCCTTGATCGGAGGCGAATTCGATGGAAATAGGATTGTAGGCATGATCCACAGTGTAGATGTGCCATCCATCCACAATGCTGGCCTTGAATGTCAGTTCATAGACATTCTCTGAAACCACCTTGCTGGAAACCGACCACTTGGCGGTGGCCTCCGGGGCTTGCGCAAAAGAGGCCACACTCCCGATAAGGAGTGCAGCCACCAACGCCACAGCTTTTTTGAAAGTATGTGTCATAGCGTCAAAACATTTGCCGTTATATTCAGAATGTTATTTAGCGTAGGCTACGGAACGGGTCTCTCTGATCACAGTGATCTTGACCTGTCCCGGATAAGTCATCTCTTCCTGGATCTTCTGGGCGATGTCAGCGGAGAGTCTTCCGGCCTGGTCATCGCTGACCTCCTCGGCGCCAACAATGACGCGGAGCTCGCGGCCGGCCTGGATGGCGTAGCTCTTTGTGACTCCCGGATAGGCGGCGGCAAGGTCTTCCATTCCCTTGAGCCTCTTGATGTAAGACTCGATGACCTCACGACGGGCTCCAGGACGGGCACCGGAAATCGCATCACCGATCATTACGATAGGAGAGATGATCGATGTCATCTCGATCTCTTCGTGGTGCGCGCCGATGGCGTTGCAGATCTCAGGCTTTTCCTTGTACTGCTCGGCCAGTTTCATACCAAGCAATGCGTGTGGAAGCTCCGGCTCCTCCTCGGAAACCTTACCGATGTCGTGCAGGAGACCGGCCCTCTTGGCGAGCTTAGGATTCAGACCGAGCTCGGCTGCCATGATGGCGCAGATGTTGGCGACCTCACGGGAGTGCTGGAGCAGGTTCTGACCGTAGGATGAACGGTATTTCATTCGGCCGATCAGTTTCACGAGCTCGATGTTCAGTCCGTGGATCCCAAGGTCTATGCAGGTTCTCTTACCTGTCTCAAGTATCTCGTCCTCAAGTTGTTTCTGAACCTTGGTCACAACTTCCTCGATACGCGCCGGGTGGATTCGTCCGTCAACGACAAGCTGGTGCAGGGCGAGTCTGGCAACTTCCCTGCGGACAGGATCGAACGCGGAAAGAAGAATGGCGTCAGGTGTGTCGTCAACCACGATCTCGACACCTGTGGCAGCCTCAAGGGCACGGATATTACGTCCCTCACGACCGATAATCCTTCCCTTGATCTCATCGTTCTCGATCGGGAATGTCGTCACGGCGTTCTCGATGGCGGTCTCGGTGGCCGTTCTCTGGATGGTGTTGATGACGATTCTCTTGGCCTCCTTGGAAGCGTTCAGGCGAGCCTCGTCCATCGTGTCGTTGATGTAGGCCTGAGCCTCGGTCCTCGCCTCAGCCTTCATATTCTCAATAAGAATGTTCTTGGCTTCCTGCGCGCTCATTCCGGCGATCGTCTCAAGCTGCTTGTTGGCCTGGGCGCTGAGTCTTTCATATTCCTCAGTCTTCTTGGTCAGGGTCTCCTGCTGGGCCTGGAAACTCGCCTTGGCGTTGTCAGCGTCACGCATCTTCCTCTGAAGCTCGGAATTCTGCTGGTTCAGAGAGTTCTCCTTCTGCTTGATCCTGTTCTCGGCGTCCTTGAGCTGGCTGTTCTTCTCGTTGATGTACTGCTCGTGCTCGCTCTTGAGCTGGAGGAATTTCTCCCTGGCCTGATGGATCTTGTCCTTCTTTATCCCCTCGGCTTCGATCTCGGCCTTGGCGATGATCTCGTTCTTCTGCCCTTTCAGAACTATTCTCTGAATGATTATGTAAGCCGCCAGCGCGATTACAGCGCCGATCAGGACTCCTATAAAAAATTGCAACATAATATCAATAAATATTTTAAATGTTCTTATATTCCCTTATATGTCACCGTGGCAGTCCTCCCCTGTCCATCCACAGCGTCATCCGTAACAGTCCGGCGCAAAAAAAAACGACCGACAGTCCGGAACGGAAACTGATCGATCGTCTGAGAAACATTAAAAAAAGCCGTTAGCCGCTTGTCAGAAATCTTAATGAATAAGATTTGAGATCCGCACCGGTTCAGAAATCCATCGTCACGCACACAGGCGCAATCCCCGAAGGTAACCTTGGTCCGTCATGGCCGGCTCGAGCAAACTCGGTTCCGTGGAACTTGTTGATTTGAGCACGTGGGACTAACGGCCGTCTTTTTCAATATTCTTGATGTAGGACTCAACATCCTCCTGAAGTTTTTTCGCCTCGGCATCAGCGTCGGCGACTCTCTTCTGGTAGGCCAACCTTCCGACCGCCTCGTTCAGAGCCACAAAGGAAAGTTTGTCGGAAAGGGTCTTGTTCGGGTACTTCGCGTCGTAAGCCGCCAGTTTCTGGTTGATGGCGTCCGCCGCAAGCCTCATCATCCGCTCCATCTCAGGAGAGGAGGCGACGAGGGGATATTCATTGCCCGCGATCTTTATCTTGATGTTCTGTCCCATTCCTAATTCTCAAGCAAGGCGATGCACTTGTCAATCTCCTTGATAAGTCTCTCTATCTTTTCCTTGGCGGCGGAACTGTCTCCGCCCACTCCGAAAGCTTCGGACAGATGAAGGTTGTTCACCTGTTGTTCCAAATCCTCAATCCGCTTCCTACAGGACTCATTCTCAGCCCCGCACCGCACCAACTCAGCCTGGAGCCTTTCACGCTCAGACCTTTCCGCTTCGTACAGCGCGATCAACTTTTCGATATCTGTCTTTATACCTTCAAGCATACCTCAGGACTGTTTTTACCTGCATGAGCGCAAATTTAGTAAAATATCTTCATTTGCACAAGAACTTCAACTGGCATCACCTATTAAATTCCAAGGAAAATTCATTCTCTTGTTTATCGCGCGCCATAGCGGCCTCATCACGCACGTCGTCATTCCCCAAAGCCACGCCTCGTGCGCAAGAACCGCCAACACACTCACGAAGCATTCCCCAAGCATCGCCTCGTGCGCAAGAACCGCCAACACACTCACGAAGCATTCCCCAAACATCGCCTCGTGCGCAAGAACCGTCAACACACTCACGAAGCATTCCCCAAGCATCGCCTCGTGCGCAAGAACCGCCAACACACTCACGAAGCAGACCTGCTCATCAGCCAGCGTCCGATTTGCTAAACCAAAGTAAATATTATAATTTTGCGACAATATGACAACAACAGCACAACCATGACAATAACAGTGGAAAACAGGGAAATACCGGTGCTGCTTCTGACGGGATACCTCGGGAGCGGCAAGACAACTCTGGTCAACAGAATACTCTCCAACAAGAAAGGCATCAAGTTCGCCGTCATCGTCAATGACATAGGCGAGGTGAACATCGACGCGGACCTCATCCAGAAAGGCGGCGTTGTCGGCACCACGGACGACAGCCTTGTCCCTCTCCAGAACGGCTGCATCTGCTGCACGCTGAAAATGGACCTTGTCGCCCAGCTGAACGACCTCTGCCGCTCCGGCAAGTTCGACTACATCGTCATCGAGGCGAGTGGAATATGCGAGCCCGCCCCTATCGCACAGACCATCTGCTCCTTCCCTAAGCTTGTTCCTGAATATGCCCAATCGAATATTCCGAAACTCGATTGCATAGTCACCGTTGTGGACGCTCTGAGGATGCAGAGTGAGTTCGCCTGCGGGGACGCTCTCAAGAAGGACAATCTGGAGGAGGATGACCTTGAGAATCTTGTGATCCAGCAGATCGAGTTCTGCAACATCGTGCTTCTGAACAAGGCGTCCGAGGTGAAGCCCGAGGAGCTAGGCAGGGTCCGCAGCATAGTGAAGGCTCTGAATCCGAAAGTGACGATCTTCGAGTGCGACTATGGAGACATCGATCTTGACAAACTTCTGAACACCAGGATGTTCGATTTCGATAAGACGGCTACTTCGGCGGCTTGGATCAACGCCATCGAAGGAGAGGGCAACGAAGCTGATCATGATGACGATGAACACGATGAGGATCATGACGGGCATGGACATGACCATCATCACGAGGAACACGACCACGAGCATCATCACGAGGAACACGACCACGAGCATCACCACGAGGGGCACGAGCATCACCATCATCACGATCACGAGGGTGGCGAAGTCGAGGAATATAACATCGGGACCTTTGTCTATTATCGCCGTCAGCCGTTGGACATCAACAAGTTCGATTGGCTTGTCTCCCAAAAGTGGCCTAAGAACGTGATCCGGGCCAAGGGTCTGTGCTATTTTGCGGACGAGAAGGACAAGTGCTACCTCTTCGAGCAGTCCGGAGTGCAGAAATCCATCAAGGACGCCGGTCTGTGGTTCGCCACGATGCCGGAGGATCAGCTTCAGGAGATGATGCGCAGGGACAAGAATCTGCGTAAGGATTGGGATCCGGTCTATGGCGACCGTATGATCAAGATTGTCTTCATCGGGCAGAATCTTGACCGCAAACAGATAGCAGATCTGATGGATTCCTGCTTAGCAGAATAAGTTCAGGGCGAACGCGAAAAAAGGAAAATCCCAAATTTTGCACGTTATCAAAATTTGGGATTTTATTTTTTCGCTCACGCCAGTGAAACTTAGCGAACGACAGCGAAAAAATCAAATGGTGGATTTTGGTAACGTGCAAAATCCGCCATTTGCTTTTTTTTCGATGTCGCTCAGCACCTATGTCGCTTCGACAGGTTCAGCGACCGGGAATTACAGCTCGGTCACGAAATGGTGCTTGCCGGGGGCGAGGAGTTTGGACTCGTGAGAGCTGTCGGGGCCGGGGATGAGGGCGGTGGCGGTGGTGCCGGCGGGGATCTCGACGGTCCACTCGAACTTGTCGCCGGTGCGCTTCCAGTTGCTTACAATCTTTCCGTAAGGCGAATCATAAGAGCAGTTCACCCAGTCAAGGCCTTCGATTGGGTAAGGCTTCAGCTCAATTGACTTGTAGCCTGGCTCGGCAGGACGTATGCCGCCAAGATATTCATAATACCAGGTCACGAGGTCGCCGAGAAGCATCACGTGGTTGCCGGAGTTCATCGCAGGATCGGCGGTGTTGCCGTTCCAAAGCTCCCAGATTGTCGTGGCACCGTTTTTCGCCATGTAACCCCAACTTGGATAGGTCTCGTTCGTGGCGATCTTAAGGGCAAGGTCAGGTCTGCCGAACTCGGTGAGAGTGCGCATCAGAACCATCATGCCGACGACTCCACAGCTCACATGGCCGCCACAGTCCACCTCGGTCTTGTGCACGATGTGCTCGAACACGTCACCCTCACGCCCGTCAGGAACCATTCCGAAATAAAGCGGAAGCAGGTTGGCGGTCACGGTGTTGTTGCCGTAGAAGCCTTCCTTAGCGTTGAAATACTTCGCATTGAACGCCTCACGGGCCGCGGCGGCATATTCATTGAATATCTTCACATCCTCCGGATGACCGGCGATCGGAGCGAACTCTATCATCTTGTTCAAGAGGAAAAAGTAGAATGGAGTGGATATCAGAGGCGAGGCTGTCTTTCTCGCAGGATCCTGTGAATGAATAAGTTCCAGAGATTCAGGCGGCATACACCAGTCCCCGTAGGTGTCCTTGATCATCACACCGTCCCTGAGGTATCTTGACCTCATATATCCAAGCCACTTCTTCATAGCACCATAATGGTCCTTGATGGACTGGTCGTCCCCGAATCGGCGATAGACCATGTCCGCGCCTGTCAGGAACGCTCCTGGCCAGGTGAAATTGTCCTGATAGAGGGTCCAGTAGCGAGGGCAGACGTCCGAGATGCTGCCGGCCTCGTTCTGCCCGTCGTGGATGTCAGTCAGCCACTTGGAATAGAGGGCGTGGTTGTTGAATATGTAGGATTCGCCGTAGCAACCCATCGTGCGGTCGCCGAGCCAGCCAAGCCTCTCGTCCCTCTGCGGACAGTCGGTAGGCATACCGCGATAATTGCCCCTGATTCCCCAGAAAGCGTTGTGGTAGATCTGGTTGATCACGGCGTTGGAGGTCTCGAAATGACCGGTGACAGCCATCTTGTCATACATCACCTGCCCCTCGAAATCGCCGAGCTTAGGTTCGTTCTTCAAGCCTTTTATCTCAACGTAACGGAAACCGTGGTAAACATATTCAGGATGCCAGACGATCGGCTTGCCGTCCTTGGCGATGTAGGTGTCGAGGACCTTTGCGGTACGGAGATTGGCAAGGTAGAGAGTGCCGTCAGGATTGAGAAGTTCGGCGAACTTCATCGTGAGGGTGTCGCCTCTTTGCAGTCCTCGGGCCTTGATCTGAAGGCGGCCGACCATATTCTGTCCCATATCAAGGATGTAACCGTGATCGGTCTTGGTGATGGAGACCGGCTTCACGATGTCCTGAACAGCGATGTTAGGGTTAGGCTGGAGAACCAGTCTGCCGCCCGGAGCGTCCATCAATGAGGCCTTCGCCCAAGCGGAATCATCGTAACCGACCTTTGTCCATCCGGTCAATTCCTTACGGGCATCGTAAGTCTCACCGTCGAACTCGTTGTTGGCTCTGATCGGTCCCTCGCAGGTGATCTTCCAGCTCTCGTCGCTGACAACGGTCGCCGTGCGGCCATCTGTGTAAACAATGTCCAACCGGTACCAAAGCCTCGGTACCCCGAAGCCCTTCATACCTGGCTCCCTCATCGTGGTATAACGGCCGCAGCCAAGGCTTACGGCAAGAGCGTTCTGACCTTTCTTGAGAGCCTTACGGACATCGAACTCATTGAAATATACCCTTATCCTGTACTCCGACACGGTCGGGGAAAGTTCCTGGTCACGGGTGATATATTCCCCGTTGATCCAAGTGTCATAGACTCCGAGGCCGCTGATGCGGAGGGTCGCCTCCTTCACCTTGCCGTCAAGTGTCACTTCCTTGCGAAGGTAGCGGGCAGGGAGCACGGTGCTGCCTTTCAGGACATCACCCTCATAGTCGCAGCCGATCCATTTCCCGTCATATTCGGCGGCGGAGACTGTCAGAGTGGCGGCGAGTGCCGCGAATGCTGTTAAAATCCGTTTGATCATTATCTGAATATTTTAGTGTTATTTCTTGAATATGAGGTTGATATCCCGCTCGATCGCCGGACCTGCGATGTTCTCCGGCACGAAAGACCAGTGGCCGATCTTGGCAGGGTCACCGATGACGGCCGGATCGATCACACGGTTCTTTTTGAGATATTCATAGAGAATCTCGCGGATCTCCGGGTAATATTCAACGGTCCTTTCGGCGATCTTGTCCGTGTCGATTCCGACCTCGGCGAGGAGTCCGCCGCCACCGCTGGCGCGGTAGGAAGTCATCGCTACGTTGTAGGTCTCGTCCATACTGAACGGCTTTCCATCGGCCATAGAGGTGATCACGATCCTTGAGCCGAAAGGCTTTGTGACATCAACGGTGTAGTCGATTCCGGCGGCGGAGTCGAAGTTGTAGGCACGCTCGATGAACGACCAACCCTTCTGGCCCGTGCGCGGGTCGTCCTTCTGGACTATGTTCAGCACGTGGTCGGTCGGTTTGGTGGCCGTGACTATCCAACGGTTGTAGGAGGCCTCCAGATAGTCCTTGATCTCCTTTCCGGTCATCGTGATCACATAGAGCTGGTTTTCAAACGGATAAATTGTAAACAAGTCCTTGTAAATCAAAGTCCCACCCTTGACGAATCCGTCATAGGTCAATGGAGCCGCGATCGAGATCCGCGCCGGAGCGCAGCCAAGGCAAAGCGTGTGGACAAGGTTCACATAATCACACATTCCCTTGTACGCGTCACGGGTACGCATATCAACCTTCAACTCACCGACCTCCTGGGTGGTGAAGACCTGCACGGCCTGATAGTCCTCGTAAAAGTCCCTTTCCATCTGAGTGTCAATCCTGTGGGGATCAACCGGAATGAGTTCCGTGGAATGGGTCTTGGAAACGACCTTGCCGTCCTTAACGGTGACATTCACCGTTCCGTGTCCCACAAAGCGGCAATGGCTTCCGGAATTTATGAGTCCGATGCTGTCGCAGCAGGTCACGAACGGCCTGTGGTCGTGAGAGCAGACCACGAAATCCACTCCACGCAGACTCTTGTACAGATCCATTCCCTGTCCTTCCAGCATCGAGCCGTCTCCGGGTCCTGTTCCCGAATGCACGGACACGATCACCACATCAGGCTTCTCCTTGGCCCTCACCTTGTCCACATCCTCCTGAGCCAGAGGAACAAGGCTCTCGAACGTCATTCCGCTCCAGAGTTTCTCCGACAGCCAGTTCTTCATGTTGGCGTTTGTGAAACCCAGTACGGCGACCTTCAGTCCGCCCTTCTTGTAGATCTTGTACAAAGGAAAATACGGTTCCCCGTTGTCAGTGCGGACAGCGTTTCCAGCCAGAAACGGAATCCCGTGCGACTCAAGGTCCCGAGCGATGCGGTCATAGACCTTGTGACCGGTCTCGATGTCATGGTTGCCCACCGTGACGGCATCGTAGCCCATGTAGGCGGCAAGGCGTGGATAGACATGAGGGGAGAGTGTGTCCACATAGTTGAAATAGTACGCGGCGTTGTCTCCCTGAAGGCAGTCCCCCGCATCGATGAAGACAACTTTGTCCGCACCGGCCGCCGCACGGACGCTGTCCACTATCGGCTTGACGGCTAAAAGGGACTTCTTCACCCCGTTCCCGACATAGGTGGAATCGAAATAGGTTCCGTGCACGTCATTCGTGGTAAGAAGCTGGATGACATATTCCCCGTCCTTGGGTCCCGAACCGCATCCGGCCAACAGAAATCCGGCGGAAGCGGCGACAATGATAGACTTGAATATTACTTTCATACCTTATAAATATATTTCAAAATTCCTTTGCCTGCGTGAGCCTCCCGAAGCCTTAGCCGTTTTCCTGGAGTTCAAGGCACGCCCGAGATCGAACAGGACGCTCAGCTTCTGCTGGCTGCCCTGGAATCCATCACCTGTGAAATGGAACACGGCGGAAAGCCTCAGACGCACGAAATCAGCGATATACGGCTGCCAGTAGATCTCGGCACGGTCATAAAACCCGGAATGCTTCCAGTTCCCGCCATAGTCACAGACGCGGTAGAACGGACTTCCGGCGTACAAATCCTGTCCGAGCATATTCCCTCCTCCGTCAATGGTGAAGTAGTAAGGCATCTGGCCCGTGCCATAGTAGGAATCATTCTGAACGCCCAGTTTCTTGTACGCGAGGTTCAACGTCAGCAGCCCGCCGAACGCAGGCTCAAGCCCCGTCTCGTTGATCCTGTCCTGATGTATTCCTTGAATATAGCTGAGCTTGGAGTTCCAACGGAAGTCGCGTCTCCCGGCGGTCAGCGACACGAAAGGCGAGACAAGAATATTATCCACCACGCCCCGATATTCAAGCGTGTTGGCGAAGTGGTACATAGTCGCCGTCCACCCGGCGCGCAGGAAATCACCGGCAAGGGCGTAATTGCCGTATGTGAATATCTGGAAGCGCTCACGCCGGCCGTGCCCGATCATTCCCATCCAGTCCAAACCGGCCTCGCAATAGCCTTTCCGGGTCTCGTACTTCAGGAGTAATCCTTCTATGTTGTTGTCATAAAACTGGTTGACATCGGAGATGAACAGGGACGGAACCTGATCGGCCTTCACAGGATCCTCCGCCCAGCCCTGATAACCAGAGCCGAAAACGGAGTTCCCGCGCGGGAATATTCCCGCCAAGAGATTGAATTTTCCGCTTCCGCGCCGGCTTTCAAGACCGTACCAGAATGTCATCTCCCGGAAAAGTCCTATGTTCTGAAGATCCTTGTCGCTTTCGGACACGGGGGCCTCACCCATATTCTTCATCACATCGATTCCGAGCGTAAGCTGATGGGTGAACCGGCCGCCCGCCACCTTGACACCGACCGTGGGAGTCAGCCTGGCGGCGTGAACCGTGCCGGATGTCTCGAACTTGTTGCCAGCGCCATCATATTCCCGGTTGTCAAAATAATACTGAAAATCAGCCCCGTAGGTAAAGGTAGCCTTTTGTTGGGCACGACCGGCGAAGGCCGACGCCAGAAGAAGTGTTATTACAATTACGCTCTTTCTCATATTCATAAGCCCGGAAGGAAAAATCCCGCCTCCGAGGCAGTTTATGCAAAATTACTGATTATTTTGTAATTTCGCACCCGTATGGAAGGACTCAAATTACAGACCCCGGTGGAAACCGGCCGCGGTGCTGTCAGCATCTCGCTGAAAGACAGGATATTCGTCCTCGGCAGCTGCTTCGCCGACAACATGGGACAGAAGATGGTTGACCTCGGTTTCGACGTCTGCCTCAACCCGTTCGGAACACTTTATAATCCCGTCTCCGTTTGTAACTCCGTCGCCCGCCTGACATCCGGAATCCCGTTCTCCAAAGATGAGTGCGTCCAGATGGGCGCCGGTGCCGGCCTCGTCTGCTCGTTCAGCCACCACACATCCTTCGCCCGCCGCACCGAGGACGAGTTCCTGCAAGTCGCCAATGCATCTTTGAAGGAAGCCTCGCTCCGGTGGAAAGCAGCCTCCAAAGTCATCATAACCCTCGGCACGGCATGGATTTATGAATATACCCGCTCAGGCGAGACCGTCTCGAACTGCCTCAAGATCGAGGCGAAGGAGTTCACCCGCAGACGCCTCTCAGTCCGCGAGACAGCGACATTGCTCATGAATATGATCGCGCGGCATCCGGAGAAGGAATTCATGTTCACCGTCTCTCCCATCCGCCACTTCAAGGACGGGGCGCATGGCAACCAGATCAGCAAAAGCACCCTTCTGCTTGCTTTGGACGAGGTTCTGGCGAAGTTCCCGGAGCGTTGTGAATATTTTCCAGCCTACGAGATCGTGCTTGACGAGCTGCGGGACTACCGTTTCTATGCCGCCGACATGATCCACCCGTCCGACCAGGCCGTGGATTACCTCTGGTCCAGATTCGTCAGGTTCGCCATGCCGGAATCGGAACTTCCCGCACTGGACGCCAGACGCAGGGAACTCCTCCGCGCGCAACATCGCCCCATTCATGGATAAGAAGCTGTTCTGATTTGTTTGTCTGAAGATTTTCACCTCAAGGAACATTTCAGTAACCTTCAAAATAAATAAGCTGCATCTTCTTAAGGAATCTTTTCGGTCTATATCTCTCATCAGTCATGTGCCACCGGCACACTCCATCTTCGAAAATAGATCCATCCTCGAAAATCTTCTCTTAATCTGAAGCAACTTATTATTTTCATGTTCCTCAAACAATTCAAAACAGCTTCTAAGGGCATTATCCGCAAAGAATGCCAATCATTTACAAACCACGGACACGATAAAACGCCACCAACGGTATTCAATCCACTATCACTGTGGCTGACCCTCTCTCTGAACATGGGGGTCAGCCACACACTATGGCCTCCCAGCATTTCCAGAGCCATTCTTGCGTGCCTGTGGTTTGCATAGGGTTTGTACAGGGCACCAAAAAATCAAAACAGCAGAGCAATTCACCCTGCTGCCAGCTTCATTTGCAACGCCTATATGTATATGGCGCTCAAGTGATTAACCGTTCCAAATCATTTGTAATTGAACTCGGCCACTGACGGTCATGTCGTAAATTCTGTCAATCCCATGAATTTGGGAATGATGAGTTCCTCGGTATTCGTCTAATAAACGTAATTTTGTGAAAAGGTAATATGTTTTTCAAATGGAAGCGGATAGAATGAGAATGTAGCCTCAAAAGAGGAGACAGTTGCGGCGGCAAAGTGTGTGCTTAGGTGTGTGTGATTGATAAACAATTGATAATCAAGCGATATCGCACTTACCTTTAGTCGAATCACGCTAAAGACAAACACCTAATCTATTAACTTATAATAGATTGCAAATCACGACACCTTATGGGGAGGATAACTGTTATAAAGCATATAGCTTCAATGCAAAGGAAAGGACAGACAGAGCGTGCCTAAGTAAGAAGCTGTTTAAATTTCAGTCGCATAATTTGTTATACATGAGTCGGCAGAAGGCGAGCTGAACCTTCGCCTCGCCCGTATCGGAATAGAACTCGTGATCAATGGCAATTCTTCGAAAGTTTTCCAACCAGGAGAAAGGCGCTCCGGAGTGGCAGCACGGAGAATTTCTTCGGAGACTCGTCCGGACGGAGAACAACGGTAAACTCCGCACCGAGCTTTTGGCGTACGGTATCGGCCAATTTCCGTCCTTTGTATCCGCCGTCCGCCAGCATCTTTTTCAATCGGGGGAAGCAGCCCTTCATCTTGTCAATAACGCCATCCGCACCGACATTGTCATGGGCATTCGCCTCGTGAACCACCACCGCAAACGTTCTGCAATCATGCCCGACCTGAAAAAGTACCTGTTTTTTTTGCTTTTCCACAATAAAACGTTAAATTTGCAACATTGATTCATGCACGAAAAAAATCTCGAGTCAAGATGTTTTTTTACTTATTAAGTAAATGTTAAACGGGCACATTAACAACCATAAGTTAATACAAAACCTTTTAGTAAATGAAAAAGAATCGCACTTACAAGGTAAACGCCTTTCTCATGATGCTGCTCGCCGGCACGCTGTCATTCAGCGCCACGGCAGCCGCCTCCGAGTCTGGTTTACTGCCCGAGGCAGCAGCTCAGCAGCAGCTAGTCAAGGGAACGATCGTCGATGTCAACGGCAACCCGATCCCGGGAGCCAGCGTGATGGTTCCTGGCTCAACCACGGGAACCGTCACTCAGATTGACGGAACATTTTCACTCAATGTGGCCGAAGGCACAAAGGTAGAAATCGGCTGCCTCGGCTACACCACGGTCACCACAACCGCCCGCAACGGCATGAAGGTAGTCCTCAAGGAGGACGCCATGATGCTGAGCGACGTCGTAGTCGTGGGTTACGGCACACAGAAGAAGGCCAACCTTACGGGAGCCGTGTCAACGGTGGATGTCGGCAAGACCCTCGAAGGTCGTCCGATCGCTGACGTGGGACGAGGACTTCAGGGATCCACCCCAGGATTGACAATCACTGTTCCGACCGGTGAGGTAGGTACCGACCCTACCATCAACATCCGTGGACTTCTTGGATCAACAAGCGGCGGAGCGTCTCCTCTTATTCTGCTCGACAATGTCGAGATACCATCCCTCTCACTTGTCAACCCGGAAGACATCGAGAGCATTTCCGTCCTCAAGGATGCCGCCTCGTCATCAATCTACGGTGCCAAGGCCGCGTTCGGTGTGATTCTCATCACGACCAAGAAAGGTACGGTAGACGACGCGGTGAACGTGTCTTACCAAGGAAGCGTTTCATTCCAGAACATAGCGAAACAGTACAAGATGGCCGGACTTAACGGCCTGGAGTACAGCCTTGCCGCAGCGGAACGCGCAGGTGGCAACGTGATCGGAGCCTTTGTCCAGATGACAAGCGAGTCCATCGACGCAGCCCGCAAATGGGATCAGAACTATGGCGGCAAGTTAGGGACAAACGATCCTTGGGTCTACGGACGTGACTGGTATGTTGACGCCAACAACAGGAAAATCGGTCTTCGTACCTTTGATCCTTATGACTACATGGTGAGGGAGTGGGCTCCTGCGAACAAGCATTCTCTTTCCATCAACGGCAAGTCCGGAAGCACTCGTTTCAGCATCGGCCTCGGCTACCTTGACCAGAACGGTATGAGCAAAGTCGCGAAGCATGATGACTTCAGAAGATGGAACGCCTCGGCAAAGGTCAGCACCGATGTCAGCAAGTGGCTTACCGTACGCACAGGATTGATGTATTCAAAGAGGATGAAGCGCTATGCCAACACATTCGCCGGAAGCATCGACCCATGGTACTACATGTACAGATGGGGACCTAACATGCCTTTCGGCTATGATGAGTTTGGCAACGAGGTCAGAAGCCCTGAACTCGAGATGCGCAACGCCAACACCGCCGAGAACATCAACAACTACACCAGCGCCAATGTCGGAACCACGCTCAACCTGACAAAGGATTGGCATGTCAACCTCGACTATACCTACGCCAACAACGAGTCAATCGTCAATCTTCCTGGAACAAGATTCTCAGGAGGAGAGACTTGGGCCGCCGCTGTTCCATACCTCGACGCCAATGGCAACCGTGTCTACAAGAATGGTAACGGTGATGTAGTTGACGCCAGCGCTGATGGCGCTATGCCGGCATACATGCTGCAGAACGTGGAGTACACCGCTGCCGGATCCGGAATGGACTTCATCCGCCGCAACACCAGCAACTCCAGAAGGACTTCTCTTGACATAACGACAGACTACCATCTCGTACTCGGAGACAGCCACGACTTCAAGTTCCTTCTCGGTATGAACCGCGTCACCTATGACATGGAATCAAGCTGGTCCAAGAGAACCAATAACATGGACATCACGAATCCACAGTTCAACTTTGCCACCGGAACCCAGGAGGTAGGAGGCGACAGGGCATGGGAGTCCCAGCTCGGTTTCTTCGGAAGAGTGAACTATAGTTTCAAGGAGAGGTACCTCCTGGAGGCCAACCTTCGTTACGATGGAACATCCAAGTTCCCTACCAACCTCAAATGGAGATGGTTCCCTTCATTCTCGGCAGGTTGGAGATTGGGCGACGAGGTGTTCATGGAGTGGGCCAAACCAGCTTTGACATCCCTCAAGCTGCGTGGATCGTGGGGTACAATCGGTGACCAGACCGTTCCTAACGACCTTTACGTTCCGACCATCTCTACCGGCACACAAAGCTGGCTCCTTCCTAACGGAGACAAGTCATCCTATGCCAGCACGCCGTCAACTGTGTCCGCTTCAATTACTTGGCAGGACATCACCACTCTTGACTTCGGATTTGACGCCCGCTTCTTCAACAGTGACCTCGGAATCACATTCGACTGGTACAACAGGAAGACCGAGAACATGATTGTTCCTGGAGCCAGCGTTCCGGCCACTTTCGGAACAGGCGCGCCTAAGGCGAACCTCGGCTGTCTCATCAGCAAGGGATTCGAAATCGCCATCGACTACAACCACCGCTTCGACAACGGACTTGGAATCAATGGAATGTTCACACTCTCCGATGCCAAGACAATAATCGACAAGTACGATTCCAACGTCAAGGGAATCAACAGCTGGTACGAAGGAAAGGTCTATGGTGAAATCTGGGGTTACGAGACCGACCGTCTCTATCAGAAAGACGATTTCGTCTATGAGAACGGCAACCTCGTACAGGTCTGGGCACTCAACGGCCACGAAGTGGCGGAGGGTACCAAGGGTGCCAAGAAGATGAACAAACTCAGCGATCCGAACGGTGTTTATCAGGATTTCTTCCAGAGCGGCAACTTCGTGTTCGGCCCTGGTGATGTCAAGTACAAAGACCTCAACGGCGACGGAGACATCCGTAACGGCAACGGGACAATAGAGGATCCGGGTGACATGAAGGTTATCGGTAACTCGACTCCAAGGTTCCTCTACGGACTTCGCCTCGGAGCTGACTGGAAGGGTTTTGATCTCGCCATCTTCCTTCAGGGTGTAGGCAAACGCGACCTGTGGGGTTCCGGTTCTCTCTCGATCCCTGGATTCAACACCGGTGACGGTGCCATCGCCGACACCTTCGCATCCGACTACTGGACTGAGAACAACACCGGCGCGTTCTACGCGAGACCTTACAACATGTCAAACAGCAACGATGCCTACAACTATCACATCCAGAGCAAATACTTGCTGAACATGGCCTACCTGAGGGTCAAGAACATCACTGTAGGATACACGCTTCCTTCAAATCTTACCCGCAAGGCTTATTTGAAGAACGTCAGGTTCTACATCTCTCTTGAGAACTTCTTCACGTTCGACAATCTCCGCGGTCTTCCACTCGACCCGGAGGTAGCCACCAATGCCAACGCCTACGGCCTCAACACATTTAATGGAGAACGCCTTGGGCAGGGTTCCCCGGCATTCAAGACTGCCGCCTTCGGCGTACAGGTTAACTTCTAAACGACTAATACAATGAAAAGATCATATCTCGCACTACTCGCTTTCAGCGCCCTATTCATGACCGCCTGCTCGGACTTCCTTGACAGGCCTCAGCAGACAAAGCTGACTGACGACATCTATTGGCGAAACGACGAGGAACTTCGTCTTCACGCCAATGACTACTATCCTAACTACTTCGTCGGCTACAACTCCGGTTGGGGTTCGGCGTGGGCTCCTCAGAACGGTCTGAACTTTTCGGATGACCAGGCCGTTGCCGGAAAGCAAAGCACTTTCGAAAACTCCGTCCCTTCATCGAGGGAATCTACCGCCACAAGCAACTCCTGGCTTTCCCAATATGTCGGAGCCACCTGGAATTTCGCCTACGTAAGGAAGGCCAACATATTCATCAACAGGGTTCAGACCATCGCGAAGAACTATGTTTCCGAGGAATGCTACAACCACTGGCTTGGTGTGGCGGAATTCTTCAAGGCTTATGAATATTGCCGCCTTGTGACTTCCTTCGGCGACGTGCCTTACTTCGAGACGGAGGTTGCCGACAATGACAAGGCAACCCTCTACAAAGACAGGACACCGAGAGGCGAGGTCATGGATAATGTCTATGACCTGTTGAAGGACGCCATCGCGAAAGTACGTGTCGATGACGGAGCCAACTACATCAACAAGTATGTTGTCGCCGGTTTCACCTCACGCTTCATGCTGTTCGAGGGAACATGGCAGTACTACCACAACCTGGACAAGGCTAGGGCCAAGAAGTATCTTGAGCTAGCCGAAAGCGCGGCCAGACTTGTGATGGACAGCGGCAAATATGCGATCGCCACCGACTTCCACACACTGTTCGGAAGTGATGACCTCGCAGGTAACAAAGAGTGCCTGATGTACCGTCATTATGTGCTTGGACAGGCCACACACTTCGTCGCCTCTTACTCCAACACACGCGAGAGCCAGTCACCAGCTCCGAACCTTGCGTTCGCAAAAAGCTTCCTCAACAATGACGGAACAGTCTCCACAGCCACCGACGCGGATCTTACAATCGAGAACTTCGTGAAGAATCGTGACCCAAGATACGAGGCCACAATGATGGATGACTACAGCACCCATTCAGGAACTCTCTTCTATCAGACCAAGTTCATTGACCGCCACGGATGCTCAGACCACGAGAAGAAGATGGAGGCCAAGTACGAGTCCAACACCAACACCAACGACGCGCCTGTATTCCGCTATGCCGAGGTTCTTCTCAACTGGATTGAAGCCAAGGCTGTACTTGCCGAAATGGGCAGTGGTTCTGTTACTCAGGCAGACATCGACAAATCAATCAACGTGCTCAGAGACAGACCTCTCGACAAGGTGGCCAAGGATAGAGGCGTGAAGCAGACTCCTCACATGAGTCTGGCCAAGATCACCGCTGACTTCGCTCCTGACAGAGACAAAGGTCAGTCCAGCATCTCGGGCGACTACGAAGTTTCTCCTCTGATGTGGGAGATCCGCCGCGAACGTCACATGGAGCTTGCGTTCGAACACTCACGCCTGCTTGACATAAAGAGATGGAAGAAGCTGCACTACATGGACAACAATCTCTACCCTGACACCATGCTCGGTCCTTGGGTTGACATGCAGAAGTCCGTTCCAACCTATCTTGCCCCTGACAGCAAAACAGGACAGTTCACGAACTGGAAGGTCAAGAAGGCCGATGGCACCATCGTAACCTACGATGGCACAAACGCTGACGCCATGGTCGGATACTTCATCCCAAGAAACGCCGTGGCCCGTGACGCTTTCTCCGACAGATCATACCTTGCTCCTATCGGAAAAGCCCAGATCGACAACTACGCCGAAAATGGCTTCACACTCACCCAGACCAAGGGTTGGTAATAGTTCGTTTTCCAAACACAAAGCGTGGCCGGGGAAGCACCCGGTCACGCTTTTTTATTATTCTATTGATCTTATGCAAGGTTACATCTTACAAAACACGTTCAGCCTCAAATGCCTCCGAATGGGTTGATTCGCAGGCTTACATGAAAAAGTCTTGACTTGCCCTCGTAGTTATTCATCCAATGTTCCGCTCTAAGGCCTTACGCGGGCATTTGACCTGAAGGCATTTTGCAAAATCGCCGCAAGATCCGCCCGGGGCTTCGGGAAAGAGTCTCACGGGGAAGCGGTGTCATTGATCCGCTCTATGAATATTCCTGTGCCACTACACCTCCTCGGCGACCTTCCATGAGTCCAGTGTCCTTGTGACGGAGGAGATGTTCACCCCTACCTTTACGCACCGGCCTTCCTTCTTGTACGGAATCATGTAGCCTTTTTCGTCGATCTGCTTGAGGGCATCCTCCGCCGAGCCGTCCACCTTGAACTCGAAGACGTAGGTGCCATCCTTTGTCCGGCAGACGGCGTCCGCGCGTCCGACGGCTGATTTGACTTCGGTCTGGGTGTAGTAGCCGAGGAGCGAGAAGACAAGGTAGATGATTGTCTGGTAGTGTTTCTCAGTCTTGTTCTCCAGATCGTAGGGGATGCCGGCCATGAATGATTGCAGGAGTTCGAGGGCGCTGTTCACGTCGCCGTCCTTCAGGGCCTTGTTGAACCTAAGCACGAATGACGCGCTCATCCCCTCAGAACTTTTGTAGTTGGCGAGAAGACCTCTCAAGAAGCCTTCCCGAACCTCCCTGTTCGGGTAGCCAAGTGTGTAGGAATGATCTTCCTTGTTGTATCCTTTAATTGTAAGATAGCCTGTTTGGTACAGCATCGGAAGGGTGTCTTCCGTCAGTTCCGGAGAGATGTCAAAGTCGCTTTGGGCGATTTCAGTCATCTTGTCCAGTTTTGTCTCGTCCATAGGATTCTTCCGTAACCTTTCCAAAAGGAATGTGGGCGTGCCGGTCTCGAACCAGTAGGAGCCAAACTCCCTTGCGTCAAGGCATTTGATCAGGCTGAACGGGTTATAGATGTCCTCGGATCCGTGGCAGAAGTGGTAGCCGTCGTAGTTGTGCTTAAGCAGTTGCAACGCGTTGTCGTAGGAGACACCCTGACTGTCGGCGAGATCACGAACAGGCTCCTTCATATCTTTTTCCAGTTCGGACTGCGTGATGCCGCAGATGGCAGAGTACCTTGGCATCATCGAGATGTTCTGGAGGTTGTTCAGCTCGCTGAATATGCTGAGCTGGGCGAACTTGTTTATCCCCGTGATGAACACGAACCTCAGGTACGGGTCAAGGCTCTTGATGGGGCTATAGAAGTTCCTCATTATCTGCCGCATCGGGGCCAGCCTCTCCCTGTCGTTCATCACGTCCAGCAGCGGGGCGTCATATTCATCAATGATTATGACCGCCTTCTCGCCGGTATTTTCGACAGCCGCTTTGACAAGACGCTCAAATCTCGCGTTGATGTCATCATCTGCGATGCCGGAATCCGCACCCCACTTCTTCTCGTATTCGGATAGTTTGTAACCCAATATACGTTGCAGTTGTTCTTCATTAAGATGCTTCGCTGTTGACATGTCAAAGTGGAACACCGGGTGTCGTGTCCACTCCTTCCTGAGCCGTCCCGCCTCCAGACCCTCGAACAGGTCTTTCTCCCCGGCGAAGTAGCTGTGGAACGTGGAGGAAAGCAGCGATTTCCCGAAACGTCGCGGTCTGCTCAAGAACACATACTTGTATGTCTCCGCCAAGTCGTGTACAATTCCTGTCTTGTCGATGTAGAGGTACCCTCCCTCGACAATGTCTCTGAAAGTCTGCACCCCGATCGGGTACCTTATCCTTTTCGCCTCCATAGTGCCAACCTTTTTTATGTCCTACCTTCAAAGATAATGAATATTCCCGGATTCCCCACCATCTTCGGAAATTTCGCCACACTTAGCCAAATCGAGGTCGAAATATGATGAAAAATTCAGCAAATTAGTTGATTATGTTGACGAGGTGATCAATAACGAAAGAGGACGGCCATTCTGGCCGTCCTCTTTTAGAGTTATAGAGTAATCTGAATTACTGCTGGTCGGAATCCCACCAAACGTTGATGGTCCAGACATCAGGTTTGAGGTTCCAGCAATTCTTGCCGTCAGTCTCCCTCACGTATGACATGTCGGCGCCAGGCACCTGATTACCGATGGCCTGAAGGTTGTCGGTGTTGTAGTTAAGTTCGTGCGAGCACTGTCTCCAACGACGGAAATACTGACCTGCAGGAATTGCTTGGGAAGCGGCTGCGTTAACATCGTGGTTGGCCGCTATGTTCCATCCAAGAAAATACTCCTTGTTGAAGTCATAGCGACGCATATCATTCCAGATCTCAACAGAGAACAGCAATGCGATTCTCTTCTGGGTAAGGATCCTGCCCAAAGTCAAGTCACCAGAGGAACCGATTCCGTTCGCAAGGAAGTTATCGATGTCGGTCTGATTGATCGGAGTGAATGAAGGGCAAGAAGCAAGAGTTGGATCTTCTCTTACCCAAACATTTAACTTCTCGTTCATCAGCTCAATGGAAGCCTTTATACCTTCCTTGTAAGCATCATAGGCTCCGGCCTTGTCACCATTGTTGAAGAGGACCTCAGCCTTGATGAAGCAAGCCTCGGCGTATGTTCCGACGTAAGTAGGGGCGGAGACACGTGAATAGAATGATCCTGATTCTTCAGATCCATCATCATTACCGTCCCATCTGAAAAGAAGGTCCTTGCAGGCGTGATATCCTTTTGATCTGGATGTGCTCTCCACATACACTGTGTCTCCATGTCTGGAGTCGAATTTTGAATCAATCCACCATCCACCTTTATTCTTAGCATCAAAGCTGGCTCTGATAGGTCCACCAGCACTGAATATGTTCGAAGACATATCCACACCAAGGGTTCTTCTCCAAGTACCATTCTCATTCCACTTGATCTCCTTATGAGCGGCAGCGCTCTTCTTGGACTTAGCCCAAGGAAGGATGTGGTCGGCACGTGGATCTTCGACTCCCAGACCATCGAAGTTCGTCAGGTTTTCATAGAGCATCTTTGTGGCATAGTATCCCCAGTTCATACCGCACACTGAATACAAAGGAGAATAATCCACTGGCTCATTCCAACCAAGATCATCGTGAGTCGTGCCGTTGTCATCGGTATGGTTGATGACGGTGTTGTCAGCATTGCTGGTCATAGCCTTGGAAAGGCAGTCCAGAATAGCCTGACGGTCATATTTACCTTCAAGGTAGCTGCCCTCGCCCTTCTTGATGAGCTTGTTGATCCAACGGGCCTTGAGCAGGTTGGCAAGTTTCGACCACTTGTTGACATCACCATTGTTCCAGAAATCACCTACCGCAAGTGACGGCATCTTATTGGTGTCTATGCTTCTTGACAGGAGGTCGATTGCCTCGTCGATGTCCTTAAAACAACCAAGATATATTGTCTTGCCGTTGTCATATTCAGGAATGGCACTCTCGGAAAGTCCTTGGGTGTAAGGCATCTCACCATAAAGGTCCGTCATAAGCATATAACCGTAGGCAAGAAGCACCTTCGCGACTCCTGCATAATGCCAGTTTTCTGCGGCCATAGCCTTGCTATACATATCCTTGAGGGTTGCGCCAGCTCCGACGAGGAACCACTGGTAAGGAGTTGTGGTTATACCGTCAACTGGAGCCCAATAAGACATTCCGCTATATGTTCCTCTATTGATCGCACCTGTCCAGTCGCCCATCGCCATAGAAGAACGCCAGGCGGCGAACTGCTGCGCGCTGTTGGTGTAGAACTCGCAATGGGCAAGTTCGAGCTGGTACTCGGCAGACTCCAGAGTCGGGTTCTCAGGGTCGGTATTCACATCCAGCCATTCGGCGCAGGACACTAACGAGAGCGCCGCCGTCAAAGCTCCTGTGAGAAATATTGTTTTGATAAGTTTCATACTTTTTGAATATTTAAATGATGTCACGGCTGATTAGAAAGTAAGGTTCACACCAAACGTGAAGCTTGAGACGGCAGGAACACCGCAGTAGTCGAATCCGACTGAAGAAGAACCTCCACGGCCCGCTCCGGATGCTGCAACCTCGGGATCCCCGTCATAGTTTGTGAAGAGAAGGAGATTGTTCGCGATGGCGGAAACCGACGCTCTCTTGATGACCTTGCTCTTTTCCAAAAGTTTCTTAGGAAGATTGTAGGTGACTGAGAGGGTACGGAGTCTCAAAGAGTTGACATCGGTGATCCAGTTCGCGGTCTCGTAGTTGTAGGCTCCAGTGTAGTAATTCTTTATGATGTTGTAGCCGGATGTCTTTTTTTTTGTTGAAGTCATAAGTCTGATCTGGCTCGAAAACATAAGTCTCCGGATCAGTGTAGCCGATGACCTTTTTCTTTTCGTCCAGAATCTGGTGCACACCGCTGATGACCAGAGGCTGGTTCCTTACCTCGGCTGAGAACTTGCTGGTACCATACTGTGTCATAGCGTACTTGGTTCCATTGAACACGTCACCGCCGATGCGGAATTCCCACAGCATATTGAAAGACAGATTCTTGTAAATGAATGTGTTGTTCCAACCTCCAGTCAACTTGGACTCACGGTTTCCGACCTGGATGGCTGTCGCGTCTGTCTTAAGAGGCATATTGTTCGAGTCAAGTACAATGTTGCCCTTATTATCCCTCATCCAGGTTGTTCCGCTGATGGCCATAAAGTCACCGCCTGAGAATGAAGCCGCTTTGGCGCTTCCGTACTGAACATCGGTCACATACATAACATCCATACCCTTAGGAAGGCCGTCCATTGTGCCTCTGTTGCCGGCGATGTTGAGAGCTGATTCCCAAACGAAATTCCTGTTCTCGATCGGGGTTCCGGAGAGTGAGAACTCGATACCCTTGTTGTAAACGTTACCGGCGTTGATCGAGCAGAAGATGTAACCTGTTGACTGAGGTCCACGAGGGCTCAGTATCTGGTTGTAGGAGTCATTGGTGTAGTAAGCGACGTCCATCTTCAACCTGTGCTGGAAGAAATGGAGTTCGAGGCCGATCTCGGAAGACTTGCTCATCTCAGGACGGAGGTAAGGGTTACCACGGGTCCAGGTAGCGCCGACTCCGGTCTTGCCCAGAAGGTATGAGCCTACAGGCCAAAGAGCGGTGTTGGTCTCGTAAGCGCCGGTGTCCTTACCAACCTTGGCCCAGGATGCCCTGATCTTACCGAAGCTGAGGATGTCGTCAGACATCACACCGGTGTCCTGAAGCAGCTGGCTGAACACGAATGATCCACTTACCGAAGGGTAGAAATAAGAACGGTTCTCGACAGGAAGGGTTGAAGTCCAGTCATTACGTCCCGTAGCAGAGAGGAACACTATGTTCTTCCAGTCAAGACGAACCTCACCGAACACACCGACAAGTCTCTTCTTTGTGGCGGAGTGCTGGAACTTCTTGTTATTGTCAGTAGCGTTGGCGTAGGAATAGAAATCCGGAACCTCGAAGTTCCACGCCATCTTGTAGTTTCTGTCGGTGGAGGTGTCGTCAGTCGCCATACCAGCCATAATGTTTCCGTGGAAATCACCAATGGAATGGTTGGCGTTGATCATAAGGTTGTTGGAGAGGTATGAATATTTAAGGGTGTTGTCACTCATCATACCTTTCTGCCAAGCCAGCTGGATCGCACCTTCCGGAGCGATGCGGGTCGAGTTGGTCGTGTTGTATGTATCAAGACCGAGACGGTAGTTGATGAAAAGCCACTTGGTGATGTCGGCGCGGACATTGATTGATCCTGTGAAACGCTCGGTCTTGTCACGGTAGTTGTTCTTGTTGAGGATCCAATAAGGATTGTCCCTCTCTTCCCAAGGATCGAGACGGTTCCCGAACATCCTGTAACGGGTTCCGTCCTCATTTGCCCAGTGCTCCATATCATCAGTGGTGCTCCAGCCATAGACAGCTCCGAGGGTACCGGTACCAGATGATCCGTAAAGACCGCCCGAGGTAAGGGTCCTGTCTGTCGTGGCCTTTGAATATGCGGTGTTGACGCTGAACGTGAAGATCTTGAACTTCTGCTCACCGTTGAAACGGAATGTGGTCTTGTCGTAACCG
>OLNY01000618.1_pt1 | contig 31905 bp, 28 predicted proteins | sample 1671981 | NCBI WGS metagenome assembly OLNY01 (sample SAMEA3136632, study PRJEB25190) | human gut metagenome | biome: human gut; feature: human-associated habitat; material: faeces | place: Austria | collected 2013
TGGCGGTGACGGCGGCGGCTTCCGTGCGCCTGATGATGACCATCCGCCCGCGCCGGGAGCTGGTGCGCGTGCTGCTGGGCAGCGTGATTGCCGGGGCGATGGGGCTGCTTGTGCTGATTTTGTCGGACGGGCAGGCGGATGCGCTCTGGGCGTGCGCGATGCTCATCGGGGCGGCGGCGTGCTTTCTGGGGGTCAGCCGGCGCGGGATGCTCCTGTGCAGCTTGATGGGGCTGCTCGTCGTGCAGGGCGCAGCGGGCGTGTCGGGGGTTCTCCGCGCGGACGTGCAGCCGTGGACGGACGCGGCGCTGCTGTGCGCAAGCGTATCCACCGCGCTGGCGGAAATTGTGCGCAGAACCGCCATTTTCCTGCTGACCCCGCCGGGCGTGAAAGGGGGACACCGCGGATGAGGAAGCTTCTGACGCTGCTTTTGCTGCTGCTGATGATGCTCACCAGTTCCGCCATGGCGGCGGAGAAATCGGCATATCGCTTGGCGGATGAGCAGGGGACGCTGCTGGCGTGGCTGGATGTTCCCCCTGCCGTCGGGGATGTGCTGCTGACGGCGGATGGCACGCGCTACCGGGTGATTGCGGTAGAGGGGCAGCAGGCGGTCTTGCGCGAGGATGGCACGGAGACGCTGCCCGATGTGCCGTGGTCTGCCCGCGAGACGGCGCAGCCCGTGACCAGTGCCGTGCGCACCATCGGGCTGATGGGCGACGCGGCACTCGTGCGGGATTTGCGGGAAGGGCTTGCGAATCAGGGCGCGGCGCTCGTGTCCGTGAATCCTGAACAGGCGGATTTTCCGCTGACCGTCGCGCAGGACGAAATCAGCAATTCCGCGGAATATGATACGCTTTTAAGCGGCGAGAAAGCGGCGAAAATCCGCCTGATTGTCCGCCGCGGCGGCGATAATGAAGCGCTGATGAAGGATTTCGCGCTCTCCGTCAAGGCGGGGCTTGACCATACCGCCCCGACGCTCATTCGGGATGTGTACTTTGCCGCGAACGCGCAAGAGCCGCTCCGGATGCTCTGGGGCGCGCGGGAGACCGAGCCAATCCGCCTGCAAAACACGATTTTGCCGCTGGCGCAGGTGATTTCAAACGCGCTGGAGCCCCGCGATACGGCTGGCGGCATTTCCGGCGGCGAGGACGTGCCGGAGCACAGCGCCGTAACGGGCTTGATTTTCGCCGGCGGTCTGCTGCTGGCGGGCGTGGTCGGCTACGGGCTGCTGCTGACCGGGGGACGCAGGCACGGGAAGAAAACATAACCCAAAAGGCGATTCAGCCGATGAAGCTGAACCGCCTTTTTTTCAGGTGCGTATGGTGATGATGCTCGCCGTGGCTCAATAATAGGTGATGGAGACGACGTTCTCCGGCAGCCATACGCGGCGAATCTGGTACGAGCCAGACGGCTGGAACTCCAGGCACACATAGCCGTTCTCCCACGCCATGACCGCGCCGGTCGTGCCGGAGGAAATCTTCTGCTGATGCTGCTTGTAGTTCGTGCCCGGCCCGTAGTACGCCGTCGTAGTGGAGGTCACGCGCCCGTTGCCAAACGGTATACTTTCATCCGGCACACGGTTCACGTCAATGTCGATGCGCTGCTCGCCCGTGTAGGCGCGCACCATCTTGCCATTGTACTCAAATTCAACTTCCAGCCACCAGATATCGTTGCCGGACGCGCGGGACAGCACCGTCACCGTGTGGCCGCCGTCGTTCCAGTAAGTGCCCAGCTCATCGTACTTCGTCGACGGACCGGAGCGCGTCGAAATCGGGCGGTTGGACATGGCAAGCAGTCCGCTGCTGCTGTTTCCGGAGGACGAGGGCGTCCAGCGGCCCAGCGCCACGTCAAACGAGACGCAGATGGCGGGGCGGACGGCGTTGTCAAACTCCGTCACCTTGTTGCCGTGGTCGTAGAAGCTGCCGTGCGCGCCGACGAACACGCCGAAGGTAGACGTGCTGTCCACGCGCGCCCAGTAGGAGGAGGTGCCTGTGTCGCTGGCGGTGTACGCGCCGCACTGCCGGGCGTATTCCGTGGCGTAGAGCAGTTCCGTGTCCAGATACTGCTGGATTTCCCACTGGCTGAGGATGTACACATAGTCCGACGAATTGCTGACGTACACGCTGTTTAGCTGCCCCTGTTCCGCCGACGTGAACGCGGAGGACAGGAACGTGCTGTTCAGCCACGAGCGGATGGTGCTGTTGTGCCACGAGGTGGTGCTGGTCGAGCGGTTGTAGACCATCGAATCCAGCCCGTACTCACTCACCGCGCGCACTGTCCGGCTGCCGTAATCAACGCTGTACACGCGCCAGAGAATCGGCTCGTCGCCGTTGCGCAGGTTGCCATCCTGCTCGTAGCTGCCGAAGTAGAACGTCTGCCCGACGTACACGTCACTTGACGCCGAAGCAGCGGGCAGCAGCGTCAGCAGAGAAATGAGTGCCACCAAAAACGACAGAATCCGTTTGTTGCGCATGGAAAACGACCTCCCGTACAGATTTTGTAAAACCATTATATGCCATGCAACATGCCTTGTCAAGTCCAAAAAACGGCTGTTTTTTGCCAAAAATCAGGCGGCGGCAAAATTTTCATCCGACAAACAGTTGACCTTGACCGCGAAAAATGATACATTATAATGAGCGCGAATTCTGCGCTGTACGGTTAAGGAGGTACTTCCACTTTGCAACCCGAAATCAACCAAGAAGCCATCGCTCGGATGCTCGATCAGGTGCAGAAGCCGACGCGCTATACCGGCGGGGAAATGAATACGCAGCTCAAGCCGTGGGACAGCGCGAAGCTGCATTTTGCGTTCTGCTTTCCGGATACCTATGAGGTCGGCATGTCCCATCTGGGCATGAAGATTCTCTATGCCGCGATGAATCAGCAGCCTGATATGCTCTGCGAGCGCGCGTTTATGCCGTGGGTGGACATGATGGACCTGATGAAGCAGGAAAATGTTCCGCTGTTCACGCTCGAAAGCCGCAGCCCGCTCAGCGCCTTTGACGTCGTGGGCTTTACGCTGCAATATGAAATGAGCTACTCCAACATTCTGGCGATGCTGGAGCTTGGCGGCATTCCGCTTTTGCGGGAAAATCGCCGGGAGGAAGACCCGATTGTCGTTGCGGGCGGGCCGTGCGCGTTCAATCCCGAACCGCTGGCGGATTTTATTGACGCGTTCATGGTCGGCGACGGCGAAGAGCAGATCCTCGACCTCAACCGCGTCATCATGCAGGGGCGCGAAGAGGGCGCGAGCCGCATGACGATCCTCAAGCGCCTGTGTGCCATCCGCGGCGTGTACGTTCCGGCGCTCTATGACGTCCAGTATAACGCGGACGGCACGATTGCGTCCATGAAGCCGAACTGCCCCGAAGCGCCCGAAAAGGTCTTGAAAGCGATTATCCCCGATTTGGACAAGGCGTTCTATCCCACGGAAATCCCTGTGCCGTATATGGAGATTATCCACGACCGCATCATGCTGGAAATCATGCGCGGCTGCACACGCGGCTGCCGCTTCTGTCAGGCGGGCATCCTGTATCGTCCGGTGCGCGAGCGGAGTCTGGAGCATCTGGTGGAGCTGGCGCAGCAGCTGGAAAACACGACCGGGTATGAGGAAATCAGCCTGTCGAGCCTGTCGTCCGGCGATTATACCTGTCTGGCGGAATTGATTCGCGAGCTGATTCGCCGTCTGGACGAGAAGCATGTGTCGATTTCGCTGCCGTCGCTGCGCCTGGACAGCGTGCTGAAGGATTCGCTGGAGGCGACGCAGAAGGAGAAGAAAACCAGCCTGACGTTCGCGCCCGAAGCCGGAACGCAGCGCCTGCGCGACGTCATCAACAAGGGCGTGACGGAAGAAGACCTGATGAGCAAAGTCTCCGACGCCTTCCACGGCGGATGGAGCAGCGTCAAGCTGTACTTCATGATGGGTCTGCCGACGGAAACGACTGAGGACTTGGACGGCATTGCGGATTTGGCGAAAAAGGTCGTCGATGCGTACTTTGCCGTGCCGAGGGGCGAGCGCGCGAAGGGGCTGCGTGTGGTGTGCAGCGCGTCCGTGTTTGTGCCCAAGCCCTTCACGCCCTTCCAGTGGGAGCCGCAGGACACGCAGGAGATGGTGCGCGAGAAGCAGAGCCACCTGCGCGAGAAGCTGCATATCAAGGGCGTTACGTTCAATTATCATGAGTCGGATTTGAGCTATCTGGAAGCGTGCTTTGCCCGCGGCGACCGCCGAATGGGGCAGGTGCTTCTCCGCGCGTACCAGAAGGGCTGTATGCTCGACGGCTGGACAGAGCTGTTCAAGTACGACATGTGGCGCGAGGCGTTTTCCGAGCTGGGCATCGACCCGGCGTTCTATGCCTACCGCCGCCGCGAGAAGGACGAAATCATGCCGTGGGATGTGATTGACTGCGGCGTGACAAAGGAGTTCCTGTGGCGCGAGAAGGAAAAGGCGGAAAAGGCGCAGACGACCAAGGACTGCCGCAAGGGCTGCAACGGCTGCGGCCTGCAGCGCTTCAAAGGGGTGTGCAAATATTGCGGATAATGGCTGTGTTTGAAAAGGGCATCCGCCTGCGCCACATCGGGCATCTGGACATTCAGCGGGCGATGATGCGCGCGCTGCGCCGTTCGGGGCTGCCCGTGGCGTATTCCAATGGGTATAATCCGCATATTCTGCTGACGTTCGCGTCGGCGCTGTCCACCGGGGCGGCGGGAAAAAAGGAAATTCTGGATGTGACGATGGCGCACGAGGTGTCGCCGGATGATTTCCTCCAGCAGATGAACCGCGCCCTGCCGCCGGATTTGCAGCTTTCTTTCGCCCGTGCGCTGGATGACAAGCACCCGGCGATGATGGCGCTCGTGCAGGCGGCGGATTACACGCTGCAAATCGAGGATGCGAACGCGGCGGCAAAGATGATTGCGGCGATTCCGGCGTTCCTTGAACAGACGAGCATTCTCGCCATGCGCCGCACGAAATCCGGCATGAAGGAAACGGACATCCGCCCGCTGCTGGTGTCGCTCTCCGGCGAAGGCACGGCGATTCATGCCGTCATGGTGCTGACGGAGACGCTGGCGTGCAAGCCGGATATGCTGTTAAGTGCGCTTAGCACCTTCTGCGGGCTGGAAAACGCCCCGGATGCGCTGATTATCCGCAACGGCTTGCTCGGTCGCGACGAAAACGGCGAACTGACGCCCTTGGAGAACCTATGAGAACATTGCTTGTGCATCAGGGCGAAAAGCCGCTGATTGGCATATTGGAAGACGGGCAATTGGCGGAAGTCTTTTTCCCGCAGGAGGGCGACACGGCGGAAGCGGTGCTGCTGGGGCGCGTGGAGCGCATTGTGCCGGGGATGAAGGCGGCGTTCGTCAATATTGGGCAGGAGAAAAACGGCTTTCTGCCGCTGGAAGAGAAGAACACGGGGCTGTCCTACCCGAAAACGGGCGACGCGGTCATTGTGCAGATTCGCAAGGAAGCACAGGGCGTCAAGGGCGCGTTCCTCACGCGCGACATCAGCCTGTGCGGGGAGACGATGCTGCTCACGCCCATGAGCCGCATGATTGGCGTGTCGTCCAAAATCACGGAGGATGGCAAGCGGAAGGCGTTGAAGGAGACGGGCAGGGCGATTGCGCAGGAGCGCTTCGGCTTGGTGATGCGCACGGCGGCGGAGAATGCGCCGGAGGAAGAACTCGCGGCGGAAGCGGAGCGCCTGTTCCAGCAGTGGGAGCAGATTCGCCGCGCCGCGCCGACCGCGCATGTGCCGTCCGTCTTGATGCAGCCGCGAAGCACGCTCGAAGCCGTGCTGGCTGACTATCGCCCGCGCGGGATTGACCAAATTGTGACGGACGACCCGGCAGTGGCGGAAAAAGCCGCGGGCATTGCGCCGGTTCAGGTGATTCCTGAAAACCTGCTGACCATTTATAAAATTGAGTCGCAGCTAAAAAAAGCGCAGGAACGCCGCGTGTGGCTCAGCAGCGGCGGTACGCTGGTCATCGACCCGTGCGAGGCGATGACGGTGATTGACGTCAACACCGCCAAATTCACCGGCAAGCGCGAGTTGGAGGACACCGTGCTGCGGCTGAATCTGGAAGCGTGCGGCGAGATTGCGCGGCAGGTGCGCCTGCGGAATTTGAGCGGCATCATCATCATTGATATGATTGACATGAAGACCCCGGAACACCGGCAGATGGTGCTGGACGCGCTGGAAGAAGCGTTCGCGTCCGACCGCGTGAAGACGGTGATTCACGGCTTGACCTCCCTCGGTTTGGTGGAAATGACGCGCAAGCGGTCACGTCCGCCGCTGCGGGAAATGCTTGCAAAACAGGAGGAAGCCCATGAGTGACAGAAAGCCTGTCATCATTTCAGAAGAACAGCTGGAAGAGCAGCGGCAGTACATTCAGCAGATTCGCCTGATGCCGGATGCCCCCAAGAGCTACCACGTTGTGACCTATGGCTGCCAGATGAACGCGCACGACAGCGAAATCCTCGCCGGAATGCTGCGCGACATGGGCATGGAGGAAGCCGCCGACCGCGAATCGGCGGATTTTGTGCTGTTTAACACCTGCTGCGTGCGCGACAACGCCGAGCGCCGCGCCTTGGGCAATGTGACGTGGCTCAAGGAAGTGCGCAAGAAGAATCCGCGCCTGATGATTGGCGTGTGCGGCTGCATGATTCAGCAGCCCGGCATGGCGGAGAAAATTTTGAAGCAGTACCGCTTTGTGGATTTGGCGTTTGGCACGGCGAACCTGTACCGCCTGCCGGAACTGATGCTCAAAGCGCTGGAAAGCGACCACGCGGTGGTGGAGGTGGAGGAGCAGAACACGATTGCCGAGGGTCTGCCCGTGCAGCGCCTGCGCCATGACGCGGCGTATATCACGATTATGTACGGCTGCGACAACTACTGCACCTACTGCATCGTGCCGTATGTGCGCGGGCGGGAGCGTTCGCGCGAAATGAGCGCGATTGTGGCGGAAGCCGAAGCCCTGCGCGACAGCGGCGTGAAGGAAATCATGCTGCTGGGGCAGAATGTGAACAGCTACGGCAAGGGACTCCAAACGCCCGTCACGTTCGCCCAGCTGCTCAAAGCGCTGGATGATGTTGGCATCCCGCGCATCCGCTTCATGACCAGCCATCCGAAGGACTTGTCCGATGAGCTGATTGATGTGATGGCGCATTCCAAGCACATCCTGCCGCAGTTCCACCTGCCGGTGCAGCATGGCAACGATGAAATCCTCCGCCGGATGAACCGCCACTACAACCGCGCGCAGTACCTTGACCGCGTGCGCAAGTTGCGCGAGGCGATTCCGGCTATCGGCCTGACGACGGATATTATCGTCGGCTTCCCCGGCGAGACGGAGGAGCAGTTTCAGGACACACTGTCCCTCGTGCGCGAGGTCGGCTATGACAGCGCGTTCACCTTCATCTATTCGCCCCGGACGGGCACGGGCGCGGCGAAAATGCCGAACCAAGTGCCGGAAGACGTGTCCTCCCGCCGCATTCAGGAACTGCTGAAGGTGCAGGAGGAATGCCAGAAGAAGGCGCTCAAGCGGTTCATCGGCACAGAAGAAGAGGTGCTGGTGGAGGGACTCAGCCGCCGCAGCGACACGGATGTGTCCGGCCACGGGCTGCATGGGCTGTCCGTCACATTCCCCGGCACGGAAAGCGACGTGGGCGAAATCGTCCGCGTGAAGATTGTGGGCGCGAAGAACAACACGCTCACGGGTGAAAGAATCTAGGGCACCACCGCACAATTCGGCGGCACGTCTTGCGATGTCTTTTCCGCCATCTGCGGCATGCAAATTCCTCGATTTACCTCCAGTAAACCTTCGAAATTTGCATTTGCATCTGACGAAAAATCCATTCGCCAGTCGACCACCTCATTTGTGCGGTGTTACCCTAACCCGGCAGCAAATCAGAAAGGACAATCAATATGAAAGAAGTTATGATGTGCGCGCAGAAGCTGGCGGAAGCCATTCTGAACAGCGACGTATACCAGCATATGCACACGCTGGAAGAGCAGGTGACGCAGGACGAAGACGCGACGAAGGCGATTGCCGCCTACATGGAAAAGCGCACGGCGGTCGAACAGGCGATGCGCAAGCCGGACATCGACCCGTCGCAGCTTGCCGAAGCCGCGCAGGAACTGGAAGACGTGCAGCAGGCGATGAACGACTGCCCCATCATCCGCGACATGCGGGACGCGCAGAAGAAGTATCAGGACATGATGGACAACGTGAACCGCATCCTGCGCCTTGTTGTCACCGGCGAAACGGAAGACGACAAAGGCGGTCAGCCCACCTCCGGCTGCACCGGCAACTGCGCCTCTTGCGGCGGCTGCCACTAATCTGGGAAAGTAAAATTATTCACGAAATCATGCCTTTATGGGTTAGAAATCAAGCAAGACAGCCGAAAAGCTCCTCCCGCCCGCAAGAAACTTTGATGGCGGGGGGTCAGAGGGGGCTGAAGTCCAGACTTGCACCCTCTTCAGCCCCCCTCTGGGCGCTCTTTGGTTCCTTTCTGGCGCGCCAGAAAGTAACAACTTCGCGTCCGCAGACGCGACGGGAGCAGCGAAAGAAACCAATAAGGCATATTCCATAAAAACAGCAAGTTAAACAGAAACAAGAACGAAAGCGGGGAACAGACATGGCGAGCGTCACACCGATGATGCAGCAGTACCTTGATACCAAGGCGGAATATAAGGACTGCATTCTTTTCTTCCGCCTCGGTGACTTTTATGAGATGTTCTTCGATGACGCGAGGACTGCTTCGCGCGAGCTGGAACTGACGCTGACGGGCAAGGACTGCGGACTCAGTGAACGCGCCCCGATGTGCGGCGTGCCGTACCACGCGGTGGATACCTATGTCGAGAAGCTCATCGAGCGCGGCTATAAGGTTGCTATCTGCGAGCAGATGGAAGATCCGGCGCTGGCGAAGGGGCTGGTCAAGCGCGCCGTCACGCGCATCATCACCCCCGGCACGGTCATTGAACCGGCGATGCTGGACGAGAAGGCGAATAACTTTCTGTTAAGCATCTGCTTTGTCGCCGACCGCGCGGGGCTGGCGTTCGCCGACGTCTCCACGGGCGAGTTTTATGTGCATGAAATCACCCAGCCGGAAACGACGCTCTCGGACGAGGTGGCGCGCATTTCCCCGATGGAAATCATCTGCAATGACCAAGTGAAGCTGCGCGCGTGCCTGCAGCGGGAGATGCAGAATGCTTCGGAGCAGCCGAGCGCGTGGTTTCAGCTGGCGAACGCGACGGAAGCGCTCTGCCGCCATTTCGCGCTCAATGACCTGTCTCCGCTGGGACTCAGCGACGAGTACAAGGCGGGCGCGAGTGCCGCGGGCGCGCTGATGCGGTATCTGTCCGAGACGCAGAAAAACGCCCTGGAGCACATGACCAGCCTGCGCATTTATCAGGGCAGCGAAACGATGCTGCTTGACCGCAACACGCGGCGAAATTTGGAATTGACGGAATCCATCCGCGGGAGAAGCCGCAAGGGGAGCCTGCTCTGGCTGCTGGACAAAACCAGCACGGCGATGGGCGGCCGCCTGCTGCGCTCGTGGATTGAGCAGCCGCTGGTAGATGAGGAAAAAATCAACCGCCGTCTGGACGCGGTGGGCGAGTTTGCGCAGGAGCATGTGCTGACGATGACGCTCGCGGAGGAATTGCAGGGCGTGTACGACATTGAGCGCCTGCTGTCGAAGGTCGCCTATAAGTCGATGAACGCGCGGGATTGCCTGTCGCTGTGCGCGTCGCTGCAAAAAGTGCCGAAAATCCGTGAGCTGCTGCGCGAGGCGAAAAGTCAGGCGGTGGAGGAAATCCGCGATTCGCTGGACACCCTGCCGGAGCTGACCGACCTGCTGACCCGCGCAATTCACCCCGACGCGCCGATTCTTATCACCGAGGGCGGCATCATCCGCGATGGCTATTCCCAGATGCTGGATGAGTACCGCGCCGCGTCCACGAGCGGCAAGCAGTGGATTCTGGAGCTGGAGCAGAAGGAACGCGAGGAGACGGGCATCCGCAACCTGCGCATCCAGTACAACCGCGTGTTCGGCTACTACATCGAGGTCAGCAAGTCGTATTACGAAATGGTGCCGGCGCGCTATATCCGCAAGCAGACGCTGGCGAACTGCGAGCGCTACATGACGCCGGAGCTGAAGGAAATCGAGCAGAAAATCGTCGGCGCGCAGGAGCAGTCCACACGCTTGGAATTGCAGCTGTTCACCGAGGTGCGCGAGAAAATCGCGGAGCAGATTGCGCGCATCCAGAAAACGGCGATGGCGCTCAAATCGCTGGACGCGCTGCTGTCGCTGGCGAAATCTGCGATAGAGTACCACTACGTCCGCCCAGAAATGACGCAGGACGGCACGCTGGATATTGTCGAGGGGCGCCACCCGGTCGTCGAGCAAACGATGAGCGAGGGCGGATTTGTGCCCAACGACACGCACATGAATGCTGACGACTGCCGCATGTGCATCATCACTGGGCCGAACATGGCGGGCAAAAGCACCTACATGCGGCAGGTGGCGCTGATTGCGCTGATGGCGCACATCGGGTCGTTCGTCCCGGCGAAGGAAGCGAAAATCCCCGTCACCGACCGCATTTTCACGCGCGTCGGCGCATCGGATGACCTCGCCAGCGGGCAGTCCACATTCATGGTGGAGATGAGCGAAACGGCGTACATCCTGCGCAACGCGACCGCAAAATCCCTCGTCATACTGGACGAAATCGGACGCGGCACCAGCACGTTCGATGGCTTGGCGATTGCGTGGGCGGTGGTGGAGTACCTGTGCGACAAGCAAAAATCCGGCGCAAAGACGCTTTTCGCGACGCACTATCATGAGCTGTCCGAGCTGGAAGGGCATATTGACGGCGTGCAGAACTACTGCATTTCCGTCAAGGAACACGGCGAGGACGTCATTTTCCTGCGCAAAATCATTCGCGGCGGGGCGGACAAGTCCTTCGGCATCCACGTTGCGCGGCTGGCAGGCGTGCCGCACCCGGTCTTGGTACGCGCGCACGAAATTCAGGCGCGTTTGGAAGTCAGCGACATCAACCAGCACGGCATTGGGCAGAACATTCTGGGCGATGCCGAGAAGCGCAAGGACGAACAGGTCAACCTGTTTGACTATCGAAAGACGGAGATTATCAACGAACTGCAAACGCTGGATGTGATGGCGCTGACGCCAATGGATGCGATTAACAAGCTGTTCCTGCTGCGCGAGAAGGCAAGAAAACTGTAATACTATTTCCAAATTCGCCTGCACCAGCTGCTCGTGCCTTTTCCCTTCTGGCGTCCGGTCGTTCCACTTAGCGTAGCGCTGCTACGCTGCGTTTCACTCCCGTTAGCCAGAATGAAAAATTCACTTCGCATCTTGGCGCATTCTCATTTGGAAATAGTATAAAAACAGACCGAGAGTCGGCAAAAACCGACCGAAATCTCATGAAAACCGACCGAAAGTCGGGAAAACAGACAGAAAGGGAAGCAAATGGCAGGAAAGATTCAGCTCCTGTCCGATGAGGTCATTGGCAAAATCGCGGCAGGCGAAGTGGTGGAGCGTCCTGCCGCCGCCATCAAGGAATTGGTGGAGAACTCGCTGGACGCGGGGGCCAGCGCGGTTACGGTGGAAATCCGCGACGGCGGCATCAGCTATTTCCGCGTGACGGACAACGGCAGCGGCATCCGCAGCGAGGACATCCGCATGGCGTTTGAGCGCCACGCGACGAGCAAAATCCGCCGCACGGATGATTTGTTCAGTATCCAGACGCTGGGCTTCCGCGGCGAAGCGCTGGCGTCCATCGCGGCGGTGGCGCATGTCACCTGCACAACACGCACGAAGGCAGACCCAAGCGGCATCAAGGTGCAGAACAACGGCGGAACGATTGAGTCCATCGAAGAAGCCGCCTGCCCCGAAGGCACGACGTTTGTCGTCCGCGACCTCTTTTTTAACACCCCGGTGCGCCTGAAATTCCTCAAAAAGCCGGTCACGGAGGCAGGCTATGTGTCCGACCTGATGATGCGGCTGATTTTGTCCCGCCCGGACGTGTCCTTCCGCTACGTCAGTCAGGGCAAGACACTCTACCACTCCGCGGGCGACGGCAAGCTGTCCTCCGCCGTGTTCAGCATCTACGGGCGCGAAATGCTCCGCTCCATGCACGAGGTGGACGGGCATCAGGCAGGGCTGATATTGAAGGGCTTCGTCGGCGTGGGCGAAAGCGGGCGCGGCAGCCGAAACCACCAGTCGTTCTTCATCAATGGGCGATATATGAAGTCGTCGATTTTGTCCGCGGCGGTAGAAGCGGCGTGCCGGGAGCGCGTATTGTCCGGCAAGTACCCGACGTGCGTGCTGCACCTGACCATGCCGTATGACACGGTGGATGTCAACGTGCATCCGAACAAGCTCGAAGTCCGCTTCCAGAACGAAGCGGCGGTCGCGGAGGCGGTCGAGGCGATTGTGGCGGATGCGCTGGCGGACAAAGCGCCCGTTGAGCAGCCAGATGTGCTGCGCCTGACGCCTGAACCGCCGCCGACGGTGCCCGTGACGGTCGTTCGGCAGCCCGTGACGGCGAGTGAGACTGTGCAGCCGGAAGCTGCTGTTCGTCCGGCTGTTCCGCCGAAGACAGAGAAAAAACCGACCGTCGGTATGGAATATCCGCCCAAAGTGCCGATTCCAGCGAAAAATTCATCGATTCCAACGCCGTGCGTGCCGCCGGACAAGCTGTCCGAGCCGCCGAAACCCGCGCCGAACGATGCCATTCCCGCGTGGAAGCAGCCGCTGGTGATGCGCAGCCCGTCAGCACTGGCGCAGCATTACAACGCCGAACCCGCCGTACCGCCTGCGAATCTGCTGAAACCGACCGCAAGTCTGGTTTCGCCGATACCGGTGCAGCAGACGATTCTGCCGAATGAACAGACGAACATGCGCATTATCGGCACGCTGTTTGACAGCTACATTCTGGTGGAATATGCGGACAATTTGATGCTGATTGACCAGCAGGCGGTGCATGAACGCGTGATGTTTGACCGCATGATGAAGGCGCTCGACCAGCACCGCTGCGGGCAGGAAATGCTCGTGCCGATGATTGTCAGCCTGACGCGCCGGGAGCAGCAGCTGCTCGACGAGCACGCGCGGGAATTGGCGGATATCGGGCTGGTGGTCGAGCCGTTCGGGGAGAATGAGGTGTCGATTCGCTCAATTCCGATGATCCTTGGTCAGCCGCAGGCGGCGGGACTGCTGCGCGACATCATCGACCAGCTGGAGAATGAGCGCGGCGTGGTGTCGCTGGAAAAGCGGCGCGCGGCGATTTTGGCGCTGGCGTGCAAGCGCAGCGTCCGCTCCGGCGAACGCCTGAACGACGCCGACATCCGCGAACTGGTCAGCCGTGTGGCGGACAAGCGCGTCATCCCGGCGAGCCCGCGCGGTACGCCGCTGGTCGTTGCGCTGAACAAAACGGACATCGACCGGCGATTCCGGCGGATGCAGTGAGGTGACAATATCATGAAGGAAACGTGCTGGGTGCTGACAGGCCCGACCGCGAGCGGCAAAACCGCGCTGTCGCTCCGTCTGGCGCGGACGCACGACTGCGAGATTGTCTGCATGGATTCGATGCAGATTTATCGCGGCATGGACATCGGCACGGCGAAACCGACGGCGGATGAACGCGCGCAGGCGGTGCATCACATGGTAGATGTCGCCGACCCGACGGAGGATTTTTCCGTCGCGCGCTATCAGGAGATGGCGGAAAGCTGCATCGCGGACATTCAAGCGCGCGGGCACCGGGCGCTGCTCGTCGGCGGCACGGGGCTGTACCTCCGGGCACTCCGGCAGCCGATGGCGATGGGAGAAGCGGCGGCGGACGAGAGCATCCGGCAGGAATTGCAGCAGATCGCGGACGCGCCCGACGGCAAAGAGCGGCTTCATCAGCAATTGGCGGCGGTTGACCCGGACACGGCGCAGCGCCTGCACTTGAACGACGTCCGCCGCGTGATTCGCGCCTTGGAGGTCTACCGCCTGACAGGCCGTCGGTTCTCGCAGCAGCCGCAAATAAAAACCGACAGTCGGTTTTCTTACCGCGTTGCATCGCTGACGATGCCGCGAGACATCCTCTATGCGCGGATTGAGCAGCGAATCGACCAGATGCTGGCGGACGGGCTGGCGGAGGAAGTCAGCAGACTGCTGAAAAGCGGCGTTCCGCGCGACGCGAAGGCGATGAAAGCCATCGGCTACAAGGAAATGATACCGTATGCCTTGGGCGAAACGACGCTGGATGAGGCGGTTTACGCGCTGAAGCTCAACACGCGACACTACGCGAAGCGCCAGCTGACGTGGATGCGCCGGGAGGAGGACGTCCTGTGGGTGGACGCGCTCGAACCGGATGCGTATGACAAATTGGAAGCGTATTACACGCAAGGAGAAGCAAAATGACCATTGAAGAATTGATTGCACAAGCGGAAAGCGGCTTGACGGCGCAGTTCGCCCGCATTGACCGCATGGAGGAAATTGGGACGCGCCGCGTACTGGACGCCTTCCGGGAGCATCAGGTGGCGTACCGGCATTTCGCGCCGACGACGGGCTACGGCTATGATGACGTGGGGCGTGATACGCTCGAAAAGATTTTTGCAGAGCTGTTCGGCACGCAGGCGGCGATTGTCCGCCCGCAGATTGCCAGCGGCACGCACGCCATCAGCCTGTGTCTGTTCGGGCTGGTGCTGCCGGGGGACGACATCGTGTCTGCGACGGGGATGCCCTACGACACCTTGCAGGACATCATCGGCTGGGGCGAGGGCGACGCGCCGGTCGGCTCACTGCGGGAAATGGGTGTGAGCTTCCATCCCGTGGCGCTGCGTGGCGGCAAAATCGACCTTGACGCGGTGGAGAACGCCATCACCCCGAAGACGAAGCTCGTCATCGCCCAGCGCAGCCGCGGTTATGACTGGCGGCCGTCGCTGATGCCAGAGGAGTTCGCGCCTTTGGCGAAGATGCTGCACGAGAAGCACCCCGGCGTTCGCCTGATGGTGGACAACTGCTACGGCGAGTTTGTGTGCGAGAAGGAGCCGAGTCACTACGGCGCGGACGTGTGCGTTGGTAGCCTCATCAAGAATCCGGGCGGCGGACTTGCCCCCACGGGCGGCTACATCGTCGGCACGCAGGACGCCATTGAGCGCATTGCTTACCGCCTGACCGCGCCGGGCATCGGGCTGGAAGTTGGTTCGTATGCCGCAAGCTACCAGCCATTCTATCAGGGGCTGTTCATGGCGCCGCACACCGTTGCGCAGGCGATTAAGACAGCGTGTCTGGCAGCACGCGTGTTTGAAATCCTTGGCATGACGACGACGCCCGCGGCGGATGAGCCCCGCGCCGACATCATTCAGGCGATTCAAATGCGCACGCCGGAGCGCCTCGTCGCGTTCTGCCAGGGGATTCAGATGGCTTCCCCGATTGACTCGATGGCACTGCCCGAACCGTGGGATATGCCCGGCTACAATGACCAAGTCGTCATGGCGGCGGGCACGTTTGTCGCGGGCGCGTCGATTGAGCTGTCGGCGGATGCCCCCATGCGCGAGCCGTATACCGCCTACATGCAGGGCGGCCTGACCTACACGCACGGGCGAATCGCGCTGCAAATGGCGCTGAACCGCATGGTGGAACAAGGCGCGCTGACACTGAAGTAATTATGAATTTAGCACGATAAATTCAGATCATACCCCTGCTTTTCCCGGCATACGATGTGCTGGAAAGGCAGGGCTTTTTGCTATGAACGAAACGAAACAGACGGAACTCCGCGTGCGCCCAAGGCGTACAGAACTCGCAGCCAGCAAGCCGGACATCGAGTGGGTGAAAACACCGAAAAAGCATTGGCAGGAGCGGCTGCTGCCAAATCTCGCCATTGCGTCGGCGCTGATGCTCTGCGCGGTTGCGCTGAAAACCGGGGCGATTCCGCCGCTGACGGATGCTGTGCAGTCGGTCATGAGCGCCGCGACGGATGATTCGCTCTTGAACGGCGATTTGGGCAAGCTGTCCTTTGTCAGCAGCATTTTCCCGGAAGCATCGCTCGTTTTCGGTGAATCGGGCGGCAGGCTGACCATGCCGGTGGAAGCGGAAAGTGTCGTGCACGCGTGGTCGCAGAGTGAGCCGTTCATCTCATGGGACGCGCAGACGAAAATTGTCACGTCCGCAATGGCGGGCGAGGTCATCGGCGTGTACCACGGCAATGAGGACGAACGGCTGGTGCAGGTGTTAGGCGCGGACGGGCTGAGCTGCTTGTACGGGAATCTCGCGAGTGTGACGGTCAGCACGGGCGACATGGTGCAGACAGGCGATCCGCTGGGGACGCTTATGGCCGGTCAGCCGTGCGTGATGGAGGTACGGCAGGACGGCTTGAGCGTTGACCCGGCGGTGATGATGCGGCAATGAAGCGAAAAATCGCGACGCTGGGAGAAACGGACATCACGGTGCATCCGGCGGCGGGTATTCTCCTGCTCCTTGGACTCCTGACGCGCTGGCGGGCGCTGCTGATTTGCACTTACGCGAGCATCCTCCTGCACGAAACGGCGCACGCGGCGGTCAGCGCGCTGTGGCATCATCCGCCGCAGGAGGTAGAAATTACGCCGCTGGGCGCAATGATGCGCTTGGAGGACGAGGAACGTCTGCCGCTGACGGCGCGAATCAGCGTGATACTCGCCGGGCCGCTGATGACGCTGATTTTGTGCGCCTTGTCGCTGTGGCTGACGCAAAACGGCGTGATTCCGCGGGAAACGGGGCGGCTGATCTTCCTCGGTAACGCGGGGATTTTGCTGGTGAACCTGCTGCCCGCGCTGCCGCTGGACGGCGGACGGCTGCTGTCAGCGGTCTTGTTGCGCCTCCTGCGGCGGGAAACGTGCTGGCGGGTGATGCGCATCATCGGCACGGCGGCAGGGGCGCTGCTTGTCGTCGGCGGCGTGGTCGGCGCCGTGCGCAGGTGGCAGGGCAGCTGGTCGCTGGCGGCAGCGGGTTGCTTCCTACTATATAGCGCGGTCAGCGCGACGACGAGCACAGCGCTGATGGAGCTTCGCGCGCTGATGGACAGGAAAATCCGCATGGAAACGCGCGGAAAACTGCCGATTCAGCCTATGGCGATGCTCTCCACGCGGACGCTGCACCACGCCGTGCGTGCCCTGCACCCAACGCGCATGACGCAATTGTACATCATCGAGCCGGGGACAATGCGGCTTCTTGGCATACTGTCGGAGCAGCAGCTGATTGCCGCCTACCTGAGCGCGCCGCAGCGGACATTGGCGGAGGAGGTGGACGCATGACGATTGCGGAACTTGCGCCGGGGCAGTCGGGTGTGATTGCGGCGTATCGCGGGGCGGACGCGGAAGAGCGGCATCTGCTGGACATGGGGCTGACGCCGGGCGTGCGGGTGCGGCTGATTGGCACGGCGCTCCTTGGCGACCCGCTGATTCTGCTCGTGCGCGGCAGCCGCGTGTCCATCCGCCGGCGTCTGGCGCGGCAAATCATCCTGTCAGGTGGTGAGGCGGAATGAAAACGATTGCGCTGGTGGGCAGCCCGAACTGCGGCAAAACGACGCTGTTCAATGCCGTCACGGGGCTGCATCAGCATGTGGGCAACTGGGCGGGCGTGACGGTGGAGCGAAAAGAGGGGACGCAAAATGGCCTCAAGTGGGTGGACTTACCCGGCGTGTACGCGCTCAGCCCGTATTCGGCGGAGGAAAAAGTGACCATCGACTACTTATCCGGCGGTGATTATGATGAAATTCTGCAAATTGTGGATGCTACTGCCCTCGCGCGCGGCCTGTACCTGACACATCAGCTGACGCAGCTGTCGCGCCCGATGACGATTGCGCTGAACATGATGGACGAGTGCCGGAAGCGCGGCATCACCATCGACACGGAGGAATTGTCGGCGCGGCTGGGCATTCGCGTGCTGCCGATGAGCGCGCGGGATGGCACGGGCGTCCCGGAACTCCTGCGCGCACTGAAAGACGGGGCGAAAACGCCGAAAAGTCCGCCGAGCGCGCCGTACACCGCCATTATCCAGCGGATGAAAAGTGCCCTGCCGGAGGGGAAGCTCCCGTCGGAGTTCCGTGCGTGGAAAGCGCTGGAAGGCGATGAGATGGGCGCGGCGGAGGCGGCACGGGCGGGGCAGGCGCAATTGCGGGCGCAGTTCGGCATGTCGGCGGCGGCAGCGCTTTCGGCGCTTCGCTATGCGTGGGCAGATGATCTATGCGCGGCGGTGCGGCGGGGGAATCCTGACAATCCGACGCGGGCGGACGTTATCGACGCGCTTGTGCTGCACCCTGTGCTGGCGCTGCCGATTTTGGCGGGGCTGCTGGCGCTCATGCTGTCGCTGGCGTTCGGCCGCTTCGGCAGCGGGCTGTCCGACATGCTAACGAATATCATCCTGATGATACAATCGGCGCTGGACGGCGTGCTTCGGCACTGGCAGGTCGCGGAAGCACTGCGGCGTTTGATTGTCGAGGGGCTGATGACAGGCGTGGGGAGCGTCGTCAGCTTCCTGCCGATGCTGCTGATACTGTTTGCGTGCCTGTCAATGCTGGAGGACAGCGGCTATATGGCGCGGGCAGCGTTCCTGATGGATAGGCCGATGCGGGCGCTGGGTTTGAGCGGGCGGTCGTTCATCCCGCTGCTGCTGGGGTTCGGGTGCTCCGTCCCGGCGGCGCTGTCGGCGCGGTCGATGCGGGGCGAACGCGATCGGCGTTTTACGCTGCTGCTGATTCCCTTCGTCTCGTGCAGCGCGAAAATGCCCGTTTTTGCGGCGCTTTCGACGCTTCTTCCCGGCGGCGCGTGGATGATTTTTGCCCTCTGCGCGCTGGGAATTTCGCTGGCGGCGCTGATTGCGCAAATCCTGCGGAAAACGTTGTTTCCGGGCGAATCCGCCGCGTTCGTGATGGAACTGCCGCCGTACCGCCTGCCCTTGATGTCGAGCGTCCTGCGCAAGGTGCTCCGCCGCACGGGCGAGTTCCTCAGCCGCGCGTGCAGCGTGATTCTGCTGTCGTCGGTGGTCGTCTGGCTCATTGGGCGATTCACCTGGACGGGCGCGTGGGCGGCGAGCACGCAGGAGAGCATCCTCGGCAGCATTGCCGGGGCGATTGCGCCGATTTTCGCGCCGCTGGGCTTCGGAAGCGTTGCGGTAACGGCGGCGCTGCTGACCGGGCTGCTGGCGAAGGAGAGCATCATCAGCACACTGGCGGTCTTGGCAGGTCAGGGGAGCATCCGCGCGGCGCTGTCGGCGTCCCTGCCGACCCCGGCTGCGGCGCTGGCGCTGATGACGTTCGTGCTGCTGTATCCGCCGTGCGCCGCGGCATCCGCAAGCATCATCAAGGGGCTGAAAAGCCGGAAGCTGGCGGTGCTGATGGTCACGGGGCAGTGCCTGCTGGCGTGGATATGCGCGTGGATTGCGTACCGTTTGCCACTCGCTTGACAAATTTCGCGCAGAACAGATTGACAACGTGGCAGAATGCGGCTATAATGAAGATAATGAAATACTGCGGCATCGTGAGGAGCGGCGGCGCAGAATCAGAGATAGAGGAGGTACTTTGATGGATATTCAGGAACTCCAAGAGGTCTGCCGTCAAGTGCGGCGGGACATCATCATTATGACCAACAAGGCGGGTGCTGGCCATCCCGGCGGATCGCTGTCCGCAACGGAAGCGCTCGTTGCGCTGTATTTTGACGTCATGAAGGGCATTGACCCCAAGGACGACAAGAATCCGAACCGCGACCGCTTTGTGCTCTCGAAGGGTCACGCGGCTCCCGCGCTCTATGGCACGCTGTGCGAACGCGGCTATTTCGGACGCGAGGAGTTTGACCATTTCCGTCAACTGCACGGCATCCTGCAGGGGCATCCGGACGTGAAGAAGTGCCCCGGCGTGGATGCGTCGACGGGTTCGCTCGGTCAGGGCATCTCCATCGCGGTCGGCATGGCGCTGGGCGCGAAGAAGACGGGTAATCCCTGCCACGTCTACACCATCATTGGCGACGGTGAATCGCAGGAAGGGCTTGTGTGGGAAGCGTCGATGGCGGCGGCACACTATCGCCTTGATAACCTGACGGTTATTTTCGACCACAACGGCCTGCAGATTGACGGCTCGAATGACGAGGTGATGTCGCTGGGCGATATTCAGGCGAAATTCAAGGCGTTCGGCTATGACGTGATTGACGTTGCTGATGGCAATGATATGCAGCAGGTGCTGGATGCGCTGCACGCGCCCGCCTGCCCCGGCAAGCCTCGCCTGATTCACCTGCACACCCTCAAGGGCAAGGGCGTTTCCTTCATGGAGGGGCAGGTCGGCTGGCACGGCAAGGCTCCCAATGCAGAACAGACGGCGCAGGCGCTGAGCGAACTGGAGGGCTGAACAAATGGAAAAGAAAGCAATTCGTGTGGCGTATGGCGAGGCCATCGTCAAGCTCGGTGCGGAAAATGACAAGGTGGTCGTGCTGGACGCTGACCTTGCGGCGGCGACCATGACCAATGGTTTCAAGAAGGCGTATCCTGACCGTTTCATCGACTGCGGCATTGCCGAGGCGAACATGGTGGATATGGCGGCGGGTATGTCCACGATGGGGCTGATTCCGTTCTGCTCCACGTTCGCGGTGTTTGCGGGCCGCAGCTACGACCAGATTCGCAATGGCGTGTGCTATCCGAAATTTAACGTGAAGTTTGGCTTCTCCCACGCGGGCATCACGCTGGGCGAGGACGGCGGCTCCCATCAGGCGATTGAGGATATTGCCCTGATGCGCGTGCTGCCGAACATGACGGTGTTCGTCCCCAGCGACGCGACCGAGTGCGAGCAGTGCGTCCGCGCGGCGGCGGAAATCAACGGCCCGGTGTACATCCGCACCGCTCGTCTGCCTTCCCCGGTGTACGATGCGCGCCCCTTCACGGTGGGCAAGGGCAACGTCATCAAGGACGGCAAGGACTGCGTGATTTTCACCTGCGGCATCATGCTGGAGCACTGCCTCGAAGCAGTTCAGCTGCTGGCGGAGCAAGGCATTGACGCGGCGCTGGTGTCCTTCCACACCCTGAAGCCCTTTGACGACGAACTCGCCCGCACCTACGCGGCGAAGTGCGGCAAGGTGTTCACGGTGGAGGAGCACTCCATCATCGGCGGTCTGGGCGACGCGGTGGCTTCCGCCATCTGCGGCATGGGGCTGAAGCACTTCGAGAAGATTGGCATCAACGATGTGTTCGGTCAGTCCGGCAAGCCTGCTGCGCTGCTGGAAGAATACGGCCTGACCGGCAAGCAGATTGCCGATCGGATTGCGAAGGCATAATTTCTGCAAGAGATACTGCGGACAGCACTCCGGTGTGGGCGCTGTCCGCTTTGCGTGAGTCTGAATTCAGGAGAACAACAACAATGCGTATGCTGATTGTCAATCCAATCGCTGGGTGCGGCTATGCACTGAAAGTGATGGAACAGGTGCAGAGCGTGCTGACCGCGCGAAACCTCCCGTTTCGTGTGATGCGGATGGAATACCCCGGCTACGCGGCGAAACAGGCGCGGGAAGCAGTCGAAATGGGCTGCGAAGCCGTCTACGTCATCGGCGGTGACGGCACGTTCAGCGAGGCGGCGCGCGGATTGGCGGGCAGCGGCATTCCGATTGGGCTGATTCCGGCAGGCACGGGCAACGACTTTGTCAAGACGCTCGGCACGCCGAAAGAGCCGATGGCGGCGCTCGATTTCATCCTCAGCCACGAGCCGCGCCCGTGCGACGCGATTGACCTGAACGGGCAGATGTTCTTGAACGTCGCCGGAGCGGGTTTTGACGTGACGGTGCTGGAAAATGTTGCGGATTTTGGCGGGAAAATCCGCGGGCTGCTGCCGTACCTCATTGGGCTGATTCGCGCGATTTGGAAGCATCAGCCGCTGCAGCTGACGTATACGGTGGATGGAAAGACGCAGACGAAGGACGCGCTGCTGTGCATTGCGGCGAACGGAAAGTGGATTGGCGGCGGCATCCCGATTTGCCCCGATGCTGTGCCGAATGACGGCGAAATCGACTTCATGGTCGTCGGGCAGCAGCCGCGGTGGAAAGTGCCGTACTATCTCGTACGCATGATGATGAAACAGATCTTGAACTTTCCGTTTACGGAGCATGTTCTTTGCGACAAAGTGACGGTGTCGTCGCCCGGAATGCATGTCGAGGTGGATGGCGAGATTATCGCCTGCGAACATGCGGAATTTACCATGCATCCCGGCGCGTTGATGCTGTACTGGTGAGGTGCGTATGGCGACGATCAGCATCATCCGCGTGGAAAATCCGGCAGAAAAGGCAGAGATTTCCGCGCACATCCTCCATGCGCTGCCGGATTGGTTCGGCTTGCCGGACAGCACGCAGAAGTACATCGACGACAGCCGAAACATGCCGTTTTTCGCCGCCGTGCGGGAAGGGCAGGCAGTCGGATTCGCGGCGCTGAAGGAAACCAGCCCCTGCGCGGGGGAAATCTACGTCATGGGCGTATTGCCGGAATATCACCGAAGCGGCATTGGGCGGCAGCTGTTTGCGGCGATTCGGGCGGAGGCAATCGCGCGAGGCTATCGGCTGCTGCAGGTCAAAACCGTGCAGACGGGGCATTACGAGGAGTATGACCGCACGAACGCCTTCTACCAGCGCATGGGCTTCCTGCCGCTGGAGTGCCTGCCGACGCTGTGGGATGAATGGAATCCGTGTCAGATGTATGTGCTGCCGCTGCAAAATTCGTAACTCTTCCTGTCAAAAAGAAGGGATTTCCGCATTCTGTGGCGAATATATAAAAATATCCGCAGAAAAGGAGGCAACGTTATGGCTGATATTGGCAAGACAGTCAAAGAAATCTGGGAACAGAGCATGAAGGCAGTCAACAAGGCGGCGACGAACATCGCGACCAGCACGAAGCAGAAGGTTGATGAGATGAACATCGTCACGCGTCGGAAGGAACTGCAAAACCAGCTTGGTCTGCGGCTGTATGAACTGTGGCAGGCGGGCGAGGACGTGCCGGAGACACTGAAAGCGACGCTGGAGGAAATGCGCGACCTGGAAGTGAAACTGCAGGAGCTGCGCGAGAGCAAGACCACCGCGCCGGAGGACGAGAAGAGCGCCGAGACGCCGGATTCTGCCGCCCACGCGCCTGACACGACGGACGTGAAAGTGCCGCTGGAGGACGACGACGTGCCGACGATTGAGATGCCGGACATCCCCGAAAAACCGGAGCGCCCGATGGAAGCGCCGAGTATCCACACGGACGACGAAACACCCGCTGAGTGACATCTATTTGCACACAAAAACGCCATTCCGACGCATGTTGTTCGGAATGGCGTTTTATACTATTTCCAGATTCAACTGCGCCATCTGCTTGCGCCTTTTTCGTTCTGGCGTCCGCTCACTCCATTTAGCGTAGCGCTGCTACGCTGCATTTCGTTCCCGTTAGCCAGAACGAAAAATTCGCCGCGCATCTTGGCGCATTTTCATTTGGAAATAGTATTACTTTTCGGTTAAATCAGCTGCACGTCATACCCGCCCTGCCAGCTGTGCCCGGGCTGAAGCAGCGTCACGAACGGCTTGTCCTCGAAGCGGCCGCTCTCCGTCACCTGACCGGGCATCCCGTGCCACGGCTCCAAGCAGACGTAATCCGCATTCTTCTTTGGCATCGACCAGACCGCCAGCACCTCCATCTTCGGGTAGGAGAAGCGCAGTCCTTTGCCGCTGCTGCGGTTGACCAAATCGACCGAGCGGCTCTTCAATTCGGTGAAAATCAGCGCGTCGCGGTCGTCGAAAAGGTCGTGGCTGAGCGGCAGCACGCGGCTGTTGTGGAAGCAGGGGAGATATTCGCTGCCGTCAATGAGATATCCGCCGGGGCAGAGGCTGTTGCGCCCGTCCTCAACCTGCGGGAAAACCAGCTCGTAGTCCGTGTAGCTTGCGCCTGCCTCCATCGGCACGATGAAGCCCGGATGCCCGCCGCAGCAGAACGGCATCACATTGTCGGACTTGTTTTCGACGATGAACTGCGCGGAGAACCCGTTTTCGCGCAGCGTGTAGACGACGTGGAACGCGAATTCAAACGGGTAGGATGGCTTGCTTTCCTCCGTGGGGGTCAGAACAAGCTCGATGAAGTCGTCGCCGATTTTCTCGACCGTAAACTCCGGGTTACGGGAGAAACCGTGCTTGGCAATCGGGTAGGACACGCCGTCGATGATGACGTGGTTATCCTTCGCCGTGCCGCAGATTGGGAAGAGCACCGGCGCGTGATTTCCCCAGACAGCGGGGTCAGCCTGCCAAATAACCTCGCGGTTATCATTCCCCTTGAAGGAGGTCATCTGCGCGCCCTTCTGCCGGACGCGTGCGGTCGTATCACCGCAGTGAAGCGTAAATTCCATGAGAAACACCTCCGAAAATGTCGTTTCCGCAGGAAGTATTCGCGTCACGAAGCGAAAAATCCTGCATAAAATAGAACTGATTCAGTGAAAGGAGGAAAAAATCATGCGGGCAGCAGGATCGCCGTTTCAGGCGAAAAGCAGTCAGGAGCAGAAGGAACAGTGGATTTGGTGGCAGTGCCAGCGGGACACGGTGCCGCCGGAGGAAGAAGCGCCGCCAGTGAACGTCCTGCCCGAACGGGACGCGCCGCCGATGCCCGTACCGGTGCAGCCGACGCGCCATCAGCAGTATGATGCCATCATGCAGCGCATGAAGGTCGCTCAGGGGCGAACAGGCGCGTTTACATCCTGCGGCACCAGCACGCAAGACTCGTCCGGCAAGTGATACGCATCGAAATACGCATTCTCCAGCGGAATCCACCGCGCGTTAAAATCCTTCAGCCGCGCTGCGCCGACGCGCTGCAATAACCGTTCTTGCTGAACCTCCGGGTTAATCCGCAGGAAGAGCGTCAAATCCGCATGACGGCGGATGTCCGGCAGCATACTGTAACTGCCTTCCAGAATCGTGATGGGCGCGTCGGGCAGGGGAATCGGCGCGGAGAATGCGTCCTCGCGGCACAGGTAGCGCCGATAGACGACGGGCTGACCCGCGGCGAAGGGGATGATCACCTCCTGCATCAGGCGCTCCAAATCGACGTTTCCGCCCGGAATCGCCAGCCGCTGCGGCGTTTTCAGCGCGTGAGGCAGGAAGAAATCGTCCATGCGGATGATGGGCGCATTCAGCGCGGCGGACAGCGCATCCGCCAAGGTGGATTTGCCGCTGCCGCACGGCCCGTCAATCGTGACGAGCAGGCGCGGCTTCTTCGGCAGCTGGGCAATCCGCGTGAGAATCGGGGCGATTCGCGCGTCACGGGAAAAATCGGGCTGCATAAAACCTCCGACACAATCAGGCGCACTGCGAAAAACATGCAGTGCGCCTAAATTTGATTACGCGAGATGCTTTTTGAGAATCGCCAACCCTGCCGCCAAATCCTTGTAGGAAATGTTCAGCGGGGGCAGCAGACGCACCTTTTCGTGCGCCGTCAGCACCATCAAGCCGTCCTGCAAGCACGCCGAAGCGACTTCCGCCGCCGTCTTGTGCTCCGGCAGGATGCCAATCATCAGCCCAAGCCCGGTGATGCTCTTCACGCCCGGCGCGCCCGTCAGTTCCTTGCGGATGTATGCCGCACGCTCCTTTACGCCTGCGAATACGTCCTCATTCAGCCGGGAGATGACGTTCAGCGCGGCGGCGGCGCAAATCGGGTTGCCGCCGAAGGTTGAGCCGTGGTCGCCCTTGCCCAGCACATGCTCGCAGCGCTCACCTAAGAGGCACGCGCCCATCGGCAGACCGCCCGCCAGCCCCTTCGCCGTCGTCACCACGTCGGGATGGATGCCGAACTGCTCGTAGGCGTACAGCGTGCCTGTGCGCCCGTTGCCAGTCTGCACCTCATCGACCATCAGCAGAATGTCATTCGCGCGGCAAAGCTCCTCCGCCTTCTTGACGAACGCCGGGTCAAGCGGAATCACGCCGCCTTCGCCCTGCACCATCTCCATCAGCAGCCCGCAGACCTTGCCCGTGCTGAGGATGGCTTCCAGCGCGGGAATGTCGTTTGCGGGCGTGTAACGGAATCCCGCCGGGAACGGGCCGAAGTGCTCATGGAAGCGGTCTTGCCCGGTCGCCGCCAGTGTCGCAATCGTGCGGCCGTGGAAGCTGTTCACCAGCGTCACGATAACGTCGCGGTTGTCCTTCTCGCCGTATTTCCGGGCGACTTTCAGCGCGCATTCATTCGCCTCCGCGCCGGAATTGCCGAAGAAAACCTTCTTCATGCTCGTGCGCTCGCACAGCAGCTTTGCCAATTGCGTCTGCGGTTCGGTATAGTAGAGGTTCGACGTGTGACCGAGGGTGGTCAGCTGATGCGTCACGGCGGCGACCCAGTCGGGATCGCACGCGCCGAAGAGCGTCACGCCGATGCCCGTGCCGAAGTCGATGTAGCGCTTGCCGTCGAGGCCTTCGTAGTGCGCGCCCTCGCCTTTCGACATTACCGCGTCAAAGCGGCCGTATGTGCCGGCGATGTAAGCACTGTCCGCCTGTTTAACTTTTTGGCACATAATTTCCCTCAATCTCCTTCTTGAACATCGTGCCGGCACCCTCGTCGGTCAGCGTCTCAATCAGCAGCGCGTGGGGAACACGGCCGTCGATGATGAACACCTTGCGCACACCCGCGCGGATGGCGTTGGTGCAGCACTCGACCTTCGGAATCATGCCGCCGGAGATGATGCCCTCCGCCTTCAGCTCCTCCACGCCCTTCAAATCGACGCGGCGGATGAGGCTCGTCGGGTCTTTCGGGTCGCGGAGCAGACCGACGGTGTCCGTCATGGAGATGAGCGCCTCGGCGTGCATGGCGGCGGCAATCGATGCGGCGGCGGTGTCGGCGTTGATGTTGTAGACGTGCCCCGTCTCATCGCACCCGATGGTGGAAACGACAGGGATATACCCCTTTTCCAGCAGATCGAGAATCGGCTGCGGGTTGACGCTGTTGATTTTGCCGACGTAGCCGAGCTTGGGGTCAATCATCTGCGCCTTGATGAGCCCGCCGTCCATGCCGCAGATGCCCATCGCGCGCCCGCCGAGGTTGTCCAGCTTCGCCACCAACGATTTGTTGATTTTGCCCGCCAGCACCATTTGGACGATTTCGCTCGTTTCTTCGTCCGTCACGCGCAGACCATCGACGAACTCCGTCTCCTTGCCGACGCGCTTGAGCATACTGGAGATTTCCGGGCCGCCGCCGTGCACCAGCACCATTTTGACCCCGATGAGGCTCATCAGCACCATGTCGCGCATGACATCGTGCTTGAGCTCCTCGTTGATCATGGCGTTGCCGCCGTACTTGACGACGACGATTTTGCCGTTATACTTCTGGATATAGGGCAGCGCCTCGACCAGCACCTGCGCGCGCTGGCGGTTCGTCATGCCGTTGTACATCTGCATATTGATTCGTCCTTTCAGCTCCGATAGTCGCCGTTGATTTTGACGTAATCGTACGTCAGGTCGCAGCCCCATGCGGTGGCGGAGGCGTCGCCGTCGTGCAGGGTGACGACGACATCCACCTCGTCCTCCAGCAGGATTTCCTTCGCTTTTTCTTCGCTGAAGTCGATGGATGCGCCGTTTTTGCACACGTCAATCGAGCCGACGGCGCTGCGGAAGGCAACATCCACCTTCTTCACGTCGATTTCCGCACCGGAGTAGCCCAGCGCGCACAGCACGCGCCCCCAGTTCGCATCCGCGCCGAAAATGGCTGCCTTCAGCAGGCTGGAGCAGATGACGGACTTCGCGGCGAGCTTGGCGTCCCGCACGGTTTTGCCGCCCGTCACCACGCACGTCAGCAGCCGCGATGCGCCTTCGCCGTCCTTAGCAATCATACGGCACAGGGCGGTCGTCACCTCGTTCAGCGCGGCGCAGAACACGGCGTAATCCGCGTTTTCACTGTCAATGGGCGCATTGCCCGCCAAGCCGTTCGCCATGATGGACACCATGTCGTTGGTGGATGTGTCGCCATCGACGCTGACCATGTTGAACGTGTCCTTCACGTTGTCCGACAGCGCCTTGCGGAGCATCGCGGGGGAAATCGCCGCGTCGCAGGTGAGGAAAACGAGCATCGTCGCCAGATTCGGGTGAATCATGCCTGAACCCTTCGCGATGCCGCCGAGGTGGCAGACCTTGCCGTCCACCACGAAAGACACCGCAACTTCCTTCAGCCGCGTGTCCGTCGTCATGATGCCCTCCGCCGCTTCCTGACTGCCGTTGACCTTCACGGCGGCGTACAGCTCGCTCATGTGCTGGGCGATTGGTTCGATGGACAGCGGCTGCCCGATCACGCCCGTAGACGCGACAATGACGTGGTGCGGGTCGATGCCCGCCGCTTTGCCCGCCAGTTCGCACATTTGCCACGCGACTTCTTCGCCGTCGGCGTTGCAGGTGTTCGCGTTGCCGCTGTTGCAGACGGCCAGCTGCGCAATACCGCCCGCCAAGTTCCGCTGGGTGACGTAAATGGGCGCGCCCTTGACCAGATTGCTCGTGTACACCGCCGCCGCCGAAGCAGGAACTTCGCTGATAATCATGCTGATGTCGCGCTTGCCGCGGTTCTTGCGGATGCCGCAGTGAATGCCGCCCGCCTGAAATCCTTTCGCGGCACATACGCCGCCCGAAATATGCTCCATATGCTTTTCCTCCATATTATATGCTTACAGATTCAGTCCTGTCGTTTCAGGTGCGCCTGTCATCAGGTTCAAGCACTCAATGGCCGCGCCGGACGACCCCTTGCCGAGGTTGTCGAACAGGCTGACCAGCTCGATGCGGTCGTCATTGCCCAGCACCATCAGCTTCATGCTGTCCTTGCCCGCCAGAGCGTTCGCGGGGATGAAACCGCCGAACGCCGCCACGTCCTGCGCGTCCAGCACGGACACGATGGGGGAGGAAGCATAGTGCGCCTTCAGGCACGCGGTCAGTTCCTCAACCGGGTGCGCGCAGTTCAGCTGCTGGCGGAACAGCGGAATCGTCACCTGCATCCCGGCGTAGTAATCCGCCACAATCGGCGCGAAAATCGGCGCGTGGGTCAGACAAGAAATCTGCTGCATTTCGGGCAGGTGCTTGTGCGACTGCGTCAAGCCGTAGGGGCGGGGCGCATCGAGGTCAGGCGTGCGGGTGTCCGCCTCGTACTGGGCGATCATCTTCTTGCCGCCGCCGCTGTACCCGGTCAGGGAGAAGCAAGAAAGCAGCGCGTCCGCCGGAATCAGCCCCGCGGCGACCAGCGGCGCGGCGAGCGCAATGAACCCGCTGGCGTGGCAGCCCGGCACGGCGACGTATTGCCCGGAGACGACGGCAGCCCGATGCTTCTTGGACAATTCCGGGAAGCCGTACGCCCAGCCGGGGGCAACGCGGTGCGCCGTCGAGGTATCAAGAATGCGCGTATTGCTGCCTTCCGCCAGCGCGACGGATTCTCGTGCGGCTGCGTCCGGCAGGCAGAGAATGGCAATGTCGGCGGCGTGAATGGCTTCGCGTCGGGCATCGGCGTCCTTGCGCTTTTCCTCCGGGAGTGTCAGGAGCGAAAACTCCCCGCGCTCCGCCAGCCGATCGAAAATCCGAAGGCCTGTTGTGCCTTCCTTGCCATCAATAAAGACCGTCCATGCCATGATATTCCTCCTCCATTTATGCGGAATAGACGCATAAATATACAAACCTATTATACGCACATCGGCGCGCTTGTCAAGCGGAAAAGCACGAAAAAATCATTCCGCGCGCTCATAGCGGACAGTGAACCCGCCCGCGTCCGCCATCCACTGCGCAACGGTCGCCTCCATCGCCGCGACGGTCGCGTCCCAGAGTTCCGCTGCGCGCTCGCCGGAAAGATACCGTTCGCGGCAGGAAACACGTTCATCCTCCAAAACACGCTGCAAGTCGTTGTCGTCCAGATACGGATACAGCGCCGAATCGCGCGTGATGTCCGCTGGTGTGAGGGAGTCCAGCAGCAGCTCCGGCGCGGGCAGCGTCAGCGTCAGCACAGACCCGTCGCGCGTCATGGTCACCTGCTGCAAATCAATGCCGAAACTGCCCTCATAGGTGTAATCGGCGTTGATGCTCGCCACTGTGCCGAGGAATGCCGCCTTGATTTCGTAGTTCAGCGCGCCCTCTTCGGTGACGTGCAGCGTTTCCAGCTTCGCGCTCTGCTCCAGCTTCTGCGACAGCACGACGGATGCGCGAATCGCCGCGGCGGACTCATCCGGCATGATGCGCGCGACCCACTTCGCGGCGTACGGCAGCAGCACAATCACCAGCACGAGCGTCAGCGCGGAGGTAATCAGCCCCAACAACCACTTTCCGATGCGTTTCACAGGCGACCTCCTGTCCAGATGTGCAGCTGAACGAGCAGCGGCACAATCAGATAGCGGAAGATTTCCACGGCGACGAACGCCACGCCAATCAGCGCGAAAACGTACAGCCAGACGCGGCGATGGCGGTGCTTTTCCCGCTTGCGGCGGCGCGGCAGCTCATCGGGCGGCGGCTGGGGAATATAGGTGCTCTGCGCGGGCGGCGTCTGCTGTCGGAAACGGCGGATTGTGCCGTCCGGACGCTGCTCGTAGCGTTCGTCTTGCGGTAGTTTGGGCTGCATGAGCGTCATCTCCTTCCGTGGCTGCATTGTGTGATTACGAAGGGCAAAAAGCGCGGATTCCCACGCAAAACCGACGATGTTGGTCATGCCCCTTCCTTATTATACGACAAAATCAGCAAGTTTTCCTGCATTTTCGGAAGAAAAAGCAAAAAAGCAGGAAAAATACAGACGGCACGGATTTTCCTGGAAGGCAATTGACATACGGAAACAGGTGTGGTAAAATAAGCAAGGTGGTTTTAGGTGATTTTTGTGTGCGATTCATCGGACAGAAAAGGACGTAAAAATTTGCCGACCGCAAAAGCAGCGGTTGATGGAAGGTGGATGGCGGCGATGACGGAAACAACGGTGCAGCAGTCGGCAACGACCACGCGCGAGCAGATTTGGCTCAATCGTGAACAGGTGCGCAAGGAAAAAACGGTCTATCGGGCGCTGAAACGCGCGCAGGATATTTTCTTCTCCCTGCTGGCGCTGATTGTGCTTTCGCCGCTGCTGCTGATTGTAGCGCTCGCGATTGTCATTGATGATCCGAGCGGTTCGCCGATTTTTACGCAGGTGCGCAGCGGCATTGACGGCAAGGAGTTCCACATCCATAAATTCCGCTCCATGTGCGTGGACGCTGAGGCGAAGCTGGCGGATTTGAAGCGCAGCACAGAGATGAACGGCCCGATTTTCAAGCAAAAGGATGACCCGCGCATCACCCATGTCGGGCATTTCATCCGCAAGTGCGGCATCGACGAGCTGCCCCAGTTGTGGGATATTCTGGTTGGCAGCATGAGCATCGTCGGCCCGCGTCCGCCGCTGCCGTGCGAAGTGGCGGCGTATACGGATTACGAGCGCCAGCGCCTGTATGTCCGTCCCGGTCTGACCTGCATTTGGCAGATTCAGCCGAACCGCAATGACGTGACGTTTGACGAGTGGATGGACATGGATATGCGCTACATCCGTGATCGCAGCTTCCTGCTGGACTGGAAGCTGATTTTCGGCACGGTATGGACGGTTTTTGCGGGCACGGGCGAATAAAAGCGTGCATAAATATGCCGCTGGATGAAAATACTGCAAAGAAATCATTGGAAAGCGTGTGTGTGCCAAGGACGTCACCACGCTTTTTTCGCGTTTCATATTATCCCGTTTCAAATTCGCGGCGCAGCTGGGTGCATTCTCATAAGGTGACGAATGCTGCCACATTCGGAAGGAATATAATAGGAAGAAAAGCTGATAAAACTGCATTTTCCACAAAAATAATCGAGATTTACTTGCCCAATAACGGCTTAGATGGTATAATGAAAAATGCTTGATGGGTATGTACCTGTCGGCAGCTGGTTCGCCGCAATGTT
>OLNY01000624.1_pt1 | contig 31746 bp, 36 predicted proteins | sample 1671981 | NCBI WGS metagenome assembly OLNY01 (sample SAMEA3136632, study PRJEB25190) | human gut metagenome | biome: human gut; feature: human-associated habitat; material: faeces | place: Austria | collected 2013
GATACTTTTATCCATAACGACAAAAAACACGCTCTACAAGGCTGTGAGCGTGTTTCTGTTTGATTTTGATTTATACGAATCCACCATCTTTTATATTACATTTTAATTTTCCTTTATATTCTGTTTTTTCAAGAATAAATTTTCTTTTATATGTACCACTCCCATCTTTCTTTTTACAGTTCAACACAATCTCCCCTTTTGCTATCAGCTTTTTCATTTGAATTTCTGTCATTGCTTTTTGGGTAAATCCCTGTGTGTAATTAAGATTAGCCAAGAATAATGGACAATCTGCATCTTTTTCTTTGGAACAATAATACATTATTTTAGTATGTGAACCTTCTTTTTTATTTGAGGAATAAACAGGACTTCCACAGAACGGACAAACCCCTTTTACTTCTCTTTCTTTTTTAAATGATACTTTCTTTTCTGCATCTTTCACCTCACTTACTTTTTGTTTTAAAAACATCTTGAATTCTTGTAAAAATTCTTCTTCCCTCATTTTTCCATCTGCAATTTTTGCAATCTTGGTTTCCCAATCTGCTGTGATTTTAGGAGAATATAATTCTTTTGGAAGTACCTGTATCACATTCAATCCCATTGCAGTTGGAACGATATAATTCGTTTTTCCTTTGGTTTCATTTTTACAATATCCTCTGGTGAATAAAGTTTTGATGATTTCTGCTCTGGTGGCTTGTGTTCCGATTCCTTTTCCTTTTAAGATTGCTCCATTTTTCAGCAATGCTCCTGCATTTTCCATAGAAGTCAACAATGTAGCTTCTGTATGTAATTTTGGCGGGGTTGTTTTTTTGAATACATTTTTGAGGTCTTTGATAGTGACAACCTGCCCTTGTGACAATTTAGGAAGTGTCTGCTCTTCTTCTTTTTCTGAATCCTCTTTTTCTGTTTTCCCTAAAAGCTGTTCTTCAATTCCTTTCCACCCTTTATCTAAACAGTGTTTTCCAGTTGCCGTAAATGGAATATTTTCTGCTCCATCAAATTCTACCGTGATACTGGTCTGTTCGTATTGATAAGGCTTGGAAAAACTGATAATCATTCTGGACATGACCAATTCCAGAATATGTTGCATACTTTCGCTTGTTACGCCTTTTTTCTTTTCTTCTGCGGTAGGTATCAGCTTTGAAAAATCATATCCATTGATTTTTTCAGTTAAGATTAAGGCGTGATGGTCTGTGACCTTTGTATCATCAACAATTTTTTTATCAATGTTCAGCCCGTCTTTTAAGACTGCATCTGCACTAACTTGATATTTTGGGAATTTTCCGATGGAACGAATACGGTCAGCCATATATGGTTTTAAATCTTCTGTGATATATCGGCTGTCGGTTCTCGGATAACTCAATACTTTTTGTGTTTCATACAATGCCTGTGCGGTTGCTAATGTGACGGATGCAGAATATCCATATCGTTTGTTGGCATCCCTTTGCAGTTCTGTGATGTCATAAAGTTTTGGACGGTCATTTTTTTTCCTTTCTTCTTTTACCTCTTTGATTCTTCCTTTACCACGAATCAGAAGTTCTTGGATTTTTTTATCGATGACCATTTTATCTAATACTCGGTTTTCGGAATCCTTGCATTTTGTTGGAAAAGCCCCTTGTGTATCTTTTTTCCAGTACACATGGAAGTTTTCATCTAATGATGCATCCATTGTGTAATAATTTGTGACCTTAAAATTTAATACTTCCAGATAACGCTTCACAATAAAATACAGTGTTGGAGACTGCACCCTGCCTACGGAAATGTTTGCTCCATATTTTAAACTTTCTGCTCTGGACATACTCATACCTAACATCCAGTCTGCTTTCTTTTTACAGTATTCCCCTTTTACAATGTTTGTAAACTCTTCTTCTGCTCTTAAATGGTTCATAGCGTGTCTGATTGATTCTTCCGTCATGGACGTGGCACAGAACCTTCTTACAGGCTTATCGCATCCTGCTTTAAATCGAATGAACCATTGTAGGATATGTCCTTCCGCTCCCATATCTCCACAGTTAATGATTTCATCTACATCTTCCCTGTGAATCAACTTTTTGATAACTTGAAATTGTGGTTTTGTGTTCTCTATTACTACCAGTTTAAAAACATCTGGCATTAAAGGAAGTTCAGCAAGTGCTTTCTCTTTCTGGTCTACATACATATCTTTCTGACTAACATATCCGTATGCTTCTGGTTCTGCAAGTCCAACCAAATGCCCTACCGCCCATGTAACCAGATAACCATTTCCCTCATAGTATCCTTGTTTTTTTTGTGTTGCTCCGATAACCTTTGCAATGTCAGCAGCTACACTCGGTTTTTCTGCCATACATAGTTTATATCCCATTTAATCACCTCGTTATTTAAAAATCCATTTTTCCTGTATTGCTTTGTACAAATTCTGTTCAACTAAAAAACTCTGAAATGCATTGCTCGGTTTATATTGATTCCGATAATGCGACACATACTCTTTTTCCTTACTTGTACGTGGTATTCTTGTAGAAGAAAATGAGAACAAATAATAATATTTATTTCCACCATTAAAATAATTGCTATAAGCGTAAATGGAATCTGACGCTATAGCGTTATTTGGAACATATCTTCCAAGCATTGCCCAAGTAACTTGTGTAAGATGTTTTGATTTGATATATTTCTTATATGCCTTTTTCTTCTTTCTTTTATTCATTTATTTTGTCAACTCTTTTCTTATGTAATTTACTCACGGTGATGACGAAAAAGCCCCGTCATAAATGACAGGGCTTTTATTACCTTTCTTTGTTACCGATAATTGTTTTGAAGTGTTCTATAATCTTGTCCATATCTACTTCCAAAAGGCTCAAATATTCAAACCCCTGCAATGCAATTTCCTGTGCCTGCAAAACATGCTTTTTTCGTAAAGATTCTCTAATTCCTTTACACACATAGAATCTTCCATCTATGTTTTTAAAAATAATCTTGTTATCCATTAGGCTTTTCGTTATTTTTTGCATTGTTGTGATTCCGACACCATACTGATTTGCTAAGTCTTTAATTGGTGGTAATTTTTGATGCTCTTTAAATTCACCTAGTATAATTCTCAATTCTATGTCTATTTGAATACTTTCCCATGTTTTAATATTTAACGATAACTCAAAATTTCTACCCAACACTTTCTCTCCTTTTTAATTGCAAAGTCGGAAGTGTTTTTCTTCCGATTTTCGTTATACTTCATGCTTTTGTGATTCTAATTCTTCGGCATTTGATTCAAATTTTTCCTGCAAAGAGAGAAAATCACCTGTTTGCAAAGCAGAGACAATGTCATCGAAAGTTAAGCCTTTCTTCTGAACCGAAGTAGCAAATGAATTGTATTTTTGGTTATCTCGCAGTAGTGTCAATCTTTCAATATTGGATTCACTTTCCTTAATTTTTTCATCCAAACTGGCTCTTCTTTCCTTGAATTTTTTTAAATTTTCTTTTTCTTTTTTCAATTTTTCATCTATTTCACTCATGGTACTTTTTCCCTCTGATTTATTATTACTCATTTCATCCATTATATTTTTATTGATTTCTTCTGCCATATCATTAACTCCTTTCTTTAATTACGCTTTATGTATCAGCGTATATCTGTGCAATATTGGATTCCATCTGTAATATTATTGATTATTTTTCTTTTTTCGATAGGCAATATAACCGATTCCACATCCTAAAATTGCAATCACCAAAATCAATATGATATCATTTGCCACTTTTTCTTTGGTATCATCCCAAATTCCCGCTTCTTTTTGGGCTTGTTCGATTTCATTTTTCTCTGCTTCTTTTTTGGCTTCTTTGTCCTTTTGCTCCTGTTTTAAATCAGCTTTTGAACCACCACTCTCAATATAATCTTTTCCCGTGATAAAATCAAATGCCGCTTTATGTTCCTGTACATAATCATATTGCCAATCCATCAATTTCAAATAAGCATCTGAAACTACGGTGGAATCTCCTTCTGTTCCATTCATTAATTCTACAACAGGGGATGTGATTTCATTGTGAAACTTCTCTCTACTACTGAAATATTTTTCCCAATTTCCTAAGTTAATATATTTTTGAATTCTGACATAACTTTCATAATATACAAACCTGTCATACTGGCTCATGTTAAACCAATCTTCTTCGGTTGCATTTTTCACTACATTGACAAAATCATCCGCTCTTGTACGTGCTTTATCATTAAAAAGTTTTCCAAGAAATCCCGACCCATAAGTATTCCATGTTTCGTCATTCTTAACAAAAGATACACTGTCTAAAAATTCTTGAAACGCTTCATCTGCACTTTGAGTTTTGGAAGTGTTTGTTTTTTTACTTTCTTCTTTTTTTACATCCTGTGTAGATGATGTATTGGATGCATTCTGGTTATTATTTGATGTCTGTTTATTATCTGATGAACCACGACCAATACTACCTCTGATACTTTCCACTTCTTTTTCTACTTCTTGTTTTCGTTCATCCGTGTAAGTAATCTTCCAGTTAAACTCATATCCATTTGCAGTCGCAGCAAAATTCGTAATTTCTGTATTATCGCTATTTACAATCTGATATCCCTCTTTGATTCCTTTAAATGTAATTTTATATGTTGTCGGAGCAGATACTGTAAATTTCGGTTGATTTCCACTTCCATAACTATTTGCCTTTGTCAAGGTATAACTTTTGTTTGATGTACCTGTCACATCATTCATCAATACCTCAATGTCTCCCTCATAAGAATATGTTACATCTGTAACCGAAAATGTTACTGTACATGGTACAACTTCATCCCCTGCAAGTTCTTCATCAGCAAAAGCTGTTGTTGTAGCACCAAAAAGAAGGACTAGGCTTGTCAGCATTCCAAACAATGCTTTTTTTCTCTTATTCATATTCTTCCCAACCTTTCTTGTTCTTAATCATTTTTTTAATAATTTTTTTCAGAATTTAATTCTTTCATTCTTTGTAATATCCAAGCAATTATATCAGAGCCATAAGACAGCACTATCACGGTGAGGACGGATAGATGCTGTCTATTTTTATTTTGGAAAGTTCATCAATCCATATCCTAAAATTACAGAACTTCCAAGCGGATAGGAATTCATAGCAACTGCATCTCCACTATTTCCTTCTACGGTATAAACTGTACTTCCATCACGTCCAATGACAAGTCCGATATGGTCAGAGACTCCATCCCCATCCCAATCAAAGAAAATGGCATCTCCTGCAACAAGGTCTGTATAACCATTATTCCCCCATCTTCCATTGTTCCTAAACCAGTCAACCAAAGTCGGGCAGTAGGCATTATTACTTGTAGTTGGATAACTGTCACCAATTCCACTGTTCCTCATACACCAATCTACAAAACAAGCACACCATTCCACTCTTGAATTAAATCCCATGTGTCTCCAATATGGTTCACCGCCCTGTTGTCCTACCTGTGATAGTGCAAGGTCAATTACTTTTTGTCCAGATGGTCTGCTTCCATTGATAAAATCAACTCCACTTAAATCATCCATACCAATTCCACCACCAAAATCAGTAGAAACTAACTTCATGTATTCTTGGTAGATTTCATAAAATCCTTTTAAATCCTGTAATTTTTTTTCCTGTTCTTCGGTACGGTCTGGAATGTTGGATAATTCGTTAATCGGGTCAAGGAAATATTTACTTGTCAGAGCATATGCACCTTCCATATTCAATGTATAGCTGATAACACTATGACCATTACAATTTCGGTATCCATTGCAAGCATCTTGACATCCATTATCAGATTCTATCCATTTTACGGTGATAGTTGTTTTATCTCCCTTTGTCGATTTGCTAACAACTGTAAATTGCTTGTGGCTCGCTATCCAATTATCCACTTCTTTCGTAGGAACAACATAATCTGCTCTTTTTTCGTGTCCAGGGCATACTTTATAACAGCAATCCGGACAGGTATATTTATTGTGTTTTCCAGATGATGCATTTGGACAGGTTAGTAGAGCATGAATTTCTCCACAACTATGTCTATTGACTGTTCCTTCTCCTGTTTCAATGCTTTGACCGCAATATTCTGTACTGGTTGTACTTGAAATACGGAACAATGTGTTGAAAATATCTTTTAATAATGCCCTTGCTTCTCCGTCTGTTGGCTCAAGGTCATAGTCCATAAGAACCACTGCGTTGAAGACAGGCTGAATCATATTTGCCAATTGCTCATTGGTTGGAAATCCTGTTGTTACCTGTTCTATGATATTTGAATCCGAATTGTCGGAATAATAAACAGGCAGTGTTTGTCTTCCCCATGCAAGTGCGGCTTGATGGGAATTAAAAAACAGGTCTATACGATTTCCTTTAATTGCACCACCTGTATCTTCCGCAACATAAGTATGATTGTTAAAATATACTTTTGTACCAAGCGGAATTACAGAAGTATCTACTGCTATCGTTCTTCCTTCTGTTGGAGTTGTACCAGATGCAGTTTTAGAAGGTCTTCCTGTACATTCGGGGTCATATGGATGACAGCAGTAATGGCAAGTGCAATAAGCAGTGACTTCAAAATTTCCTATCAATTCGCCTTTTGAACCAACTGTAACAGATGTTGTTGTTCCTGTATTTGCCTTATATCTTACAATATTATATTTCTTTTGTGCAGAACTCAATCGGTTTGCGATATCTGCTTTCAATTCTTCTACCAATTTAGGAATTCCGCTATCTGGTTTTGTGATATATTCTCTGATATCCTGCTCTCCCATTTCTGTTTCAAACGTGCTACTGAAAATTGCACCAATAAAAGCAATTGGGGCTTGGATAACACCAGATGCTAACATCACGATAACACATATGACAAGAACAGGAAGCATTGCTTTACGAAAAATCATTTTAATTGAATTCATTAAAGCAGTTGCTACGGAACCGCCCGTTTTGGATACAGCTTTCATTGCCTTGTATCTGGCTTTTTCCCAAGCGGCTTTCAATCCATTATTACGGATAAATCCAAATCCTTTTTTAGCAACTTTACCTGCTTTTACTGATGTTTTAACAGTTGCTCTACTGGCTTTAATTCCTTTAATTCCTGTTTGTACCCCAAGTTTTCCTGCTTTGACTCCAATTTGTCCTGCTTTTCCTGCATATCCCAATGATGCGACTCCGATATCTTCACTTTGCATCATATTAGAGATTCCCATATCTACTAAACTGTAAACATGTGGACTGGCTTTTGATGCAACAAATTTCCCGCCTTTCAAAGTGCTTTTTCCAATTTTTGCACTTAGTTTCCTAGTTTTGAGCATTCCTTTCCCTAATGCTTTTCCACTTATAACAGCACCTTTTTTTATACCCATCATGGAATGCATTTTGGCTTGTTTTAAGATTTCCATCGCTTCTTTTCCTGTAGCAGTTCCATTTTTCAGCTTGACGGAAAAATCTACAACGGTTCTTGTACCTCTTTGTACTACGGCTTTTCCTGCATTCAGTTTTGCTTTTAAAATGTGCAAATCTGTTTTAACGGTATTGACTCGATTTTGGATATCTCCAACCGTATGTACAATCCCTTGGTATATCGGACGGTTTATCAGTCCAGATGCCTCTGCATTCATATGTATCATATTTGGGATATCTTTCATTCCAACAGGAAAATACTGTGCCGTTTGAAGATATGTCTGTGTACTTCGTTTAATTGTAATAGTTACCAGTCCAACGGTGTAAGTTCCCCCTGCAACCTTAACAAGCATATCACTTGTTTTTTGTGATATTTTCCATCCAGTTTTTATACCTGTATAGGTCATTTCTGCGGAACGCATACTGGATGAAACACTTTGGGTGGCTAAATCATCTTGTTTATCTAAAGCACTTTCCGCAAAATGGAGTGCCGATTTGACATTGCCTGCTCCAAGATTTAAGCCTATCATTTTATTTTGATACGGTGCAAGTCTGGACTGTCCGCTGATATCCTTTTCTATCTGCTTTCCTGTTTGGATAGTAGTCTGATAACGTCCTTTTTTGCTTATTTCGGAAGCCCTCTGTATGCTCTGTATGGCTTCCTGTTGCTTCTGACTTCCAGTCTGTACATTTCCCGTAGATGCGTTCTCAATAGTAGTTACAGGTCTGGAAAGTGTTGCAATTCCTCGCACATTTCCTGCAACTACATGTGGTCTGGAAATAGCCTGTGTATTCTCTGTTGCTCTATTGACTTTCTGTATTTCTGTTTGAATATTGGTCTGCTTCGTAGCTTTTACCGTCCTCTGTACTGATTGAATAGTCTGTCCACCTATCTGCATTTGTTCTGTACTTTTTGCTTTACTGCTTGCATTTAAATAGATAGGATTGGTATACTGGTTTTGTTGTGATTCGGTAGGAATCTGTGACTTTGTAGTTTTTACTTTGATTCCATTCATGGTTTCTGGAGTTTTATTTGTACTGTTTAACCCCACTTTATCTTCCGTCCTGTAAGCGTTGTTGGAACGGTAGTGTTCTGTGGATTCCTTTATACTTGTTTTGACTTGGGAAGCCTTTAGGCTTCCCGTCTGCACTCTCTTTTTTTCTTCCATCAAAACTACTTCCTTTCATCACCGTGGAGATACCATTCATTATTTTCCCGTATTTAGACAGATAAAGAATGGTTTTCATTTACAAGCTGTTCTACTTCTTCATCTGTCAGTGGTGTTTGAACATGATATTTCGTCTGTAATCTTTCCACTTCTCTTCTAATATCTTCTTCACTGACTCCCTCTCCGAACGCAGTAGACATCATATGATACAAATAAGAACTAGATGGGAATTTGTCAACAACTGGTACAACGATTTTTTCTGCAAACAGCAATCCGCATCCTGCATCTGCACCTTTTACAAACTGTTCCAATGTTTCTGAAATTGGAAGCATTTCACATAATTTCTTCAAATCTTCACTATGTTGATTCAGCATTAGAATGAAATCAGAGTTTCCAACCATACCTTTCGCCTGTTTGGATGCCAATAATTCTTCACAATTCTGTGTGATACCTGTGATAACAAGACCATATTTTCTTCCTCTCTTGTATAGCTGTTTCAACTGTTCAGCCGCATAAAAGCTTTGGAACATGACATGGATTTCGTCACAATAACAGTACGTTCTGATTCCTTTAAATTTATTTTCCACCATGCGATTCCAGATGAAGTCAAAGACAATGATTAAGGCAACCTGCTTTAACTGTTCTCCCAAATCACGGACATTAAATACTACAAATCGGTTATTGATATTAATGTTGGTATGATGGGAAAAGACATTCATACTTCCTGTTGTATAATATTCAATTCCTTCTGCAACTTTTTCTGCATCTTCTGATTCTGATTTCTTGGAATTTAAAACTTCCTGTAAATCAAGCAAAGTTGGCATATAGGCAGGGTCAAAATCATGCTTCAAGTATTCCGTATAGGTTTCCTTTACGCATTTATCGATTAAACTTCTCTGCTGTGGAGTGATGGTAGAACCATCTGCTGAACCATTCACGCTAATCATACGTTCCACAATGGACATAATATATTCTGTCTTTTTGCGGATTGCTTTTTCTTTTTTGACTTCCATCGGTGTAGTATTACTATCATCATCTTCTGTCAGTCCATAATCTTCTAACATATCCATCGGATTGATGTAACAATCGGAATCGGAACTGATTTTTAAAACTATACCACCCATAATTCGGCAAAATCCGCCATATTCATTTTCGGGGTCAATAACCAGAACATTTGCTTTAGAATCCCTTAAAAGAACGTTTAACATCTCCCTTTTAACAGCGAAACTCTTCCCAGAACCAGAAGTACCTAAAATGAATCCAGATGGTGTTTTCATTTTTTTTCGGTCAACAATAACAAGGTTGTGGCTCATTGGATTCATACCATAATAGAATCCAGTCGGCTGAAATAATTCTTGGTTTGCAAATGGCATGAAAATAGCGGTACTTTCTGATGTCAAAGTACGTTCTACACTTAAATCTTTTGGTGGATATCCAAAAGGTAAGGTGACTTTAAAAGCTTCTTCCTGTTGGAATCTCAATTCCTGTAACTGTGTGGTATATTTTCTTGCTTTACTTTTTAAGATTTTGCAATTTTCATTTAATTCTTCCAGTGTAGAACCGTGAACCAGAAACAGAATGGTCACAAAAAACATTTTTTGGTTTTTGTTCATCATATCATCATATATCTCTTCTGCCCCTCTAAGTGCGTCCTTAATACTGTGTTGTATTGTTTCTGGACTATATCCCGCACGGATAGCTTTTTTTTCTGCATCAATCTTGTTCATTTCAATTCCTGTAATCTGTCTTTTGACAATCATTAATCCCTTGTCCTGTGCAACCGCTTCAATTGCTAATGTCGTGGTGACTGGAAATTCGTTGTCGCACATATCATACAAGAAATCATCCGGTAAACCAGCAGGAAGATTGTTTAAGAACATTCCACAATAATATTCATCTTCAATTTGAAAATATTTATTTTGAAAATGAATAAAAGATGGTGCAATATAATCTTTTGTGCTGAGTCCCTGCTTCATTATAAAATCATAATCAATCTGGAATTCACCTTCTGAACCTTTTCTAAGTTTATCATGATAATATTCCAATCGTTCCTCTGTTTCCAGATATCGTCCATTTGCCCCAATACGCCTTAAATTGGTAATAATTTCTGCATCCAATTTATGAAATCGCCACAATGCTTCAATCGGTGTATCTGCATCAATCGTAACGGTGATGAATTTATGAATCTGCATATCATTTCTTCCGGCAATCATCTGTGTGCGTAATACATTGTTCATTTCCTCTCTGTGAGTATCATAAGTATCACCTTCCATCTGACAGAATACTTTTCGTTCATATTCTTCCTTTGAAATATTACGGTTATCAATGCAGAAGCTGAATCGAACATCATCTGAAAAATAATTGAGGAATTCTACTAATTTTTGAAAGATATATTCCTGTTCCTCTTTTTTTCCTGTACGGTAATTGATATCATCTATCAGATATACTTTTGAAAATTTGTTCGGAGTCACTTCAAACATTCCTTCAATGTAGTCTGCGACATAAGGAATCGTTTGCTGTGTACTCTTGGGGATTGTTGTTTTAACTTTTCTTCTCTTTTTCAAAGAATCATTCTGCTTTCTGACTTCCCTTGTATTCTGCTCTACTTCTTTTTTTCTGTCATTTAACTGCTTCAAATTCCAGTCTTTTAATGTTTTACGTTCTTTATTTGTTAAAACATATTGTGGATTCTCACGTTGTTTTTCAAGAATTGCTTCCGCTTTTACTTTTAATTTATTTCCGCTACTTTTTAAAGCCAATTCAGCCTGCCTCCTGTTCCTTTCTCAGATTTTGTTTTTTCTCAGCTTGCTTCTTTTCTTTTTTCGTTGCATTAAAAAGAAATTGTTCATCTACGTTGAATTCTTTTAGATTTCCATTTTGTTCTGCTTCATAAAGCAATGCTGCCTTTTCCAAACTCTGGATATATCGGATTTTTTTATCCATTTGTTTTGCTCGAAATCCTTTTGGTTGTTCTTCTTTAATTGCGATATTCTGCCATTCACGGAATGCGTTTTCCGTTTTAAACACACGTTTTTTGGGATAGAAAACTTCATATTTCAGCCATGCGACTGCAAATTTTTCCATCGGCATTCCATTAAACTTTATATAACCTATTGACAATAACGGAAAAGCAATCAAGATAATCGCCCATGACACAACATCTTCTGATAAGAATTTCATTCCATAGAAATACAACGGTACACAAATAAGTAATGTCGCAATTGTCGATAACAATTGCCTTGCTGTCAATCCTAAAATGATTTTTTCCTTGTATTTTCTAATTTCATCTGGTATACGGACTGCTATCATTTTTCTTTCTCCTTTCTTATCCTATACTGCATCTAAAATATTCTTCGCCCATTGACCACAGCGTGCCAGACTCAAACAAAGTACGATTGCCGCCATTAACATAGTAAAGGATAAGTCCGAAATAATTACTGGTGCTTCTGCCCCACTGTTTATCGCATCCTGTATCATTTCTGTGAACGCACTACTCATAATGATTCCAAAGATTTTCATACAGAGTATCATCATAACTCCCTGTAAACAGACCGAAGCAAAGCTACGGAAGAACTTCCCTGTGATTCGTGAAAATCCACCGCCTGTTCCATCCCCCAATGGGAAAAATGAACATGGAAGTGGGGATACTGCTAAATACGCATATAATTCAAACATTCGCCCGTATGCCATGACCTGTATCAAGATTCCACAAATCTTGATTGCCAGAACCACTAAAAGCATGGAAGCAAACAATCCAAAAATCGTAAAGAATCCGTCAACTTGGTCTGCCAATGGTTTTACCTGCTCTAAAACTTCATTTCCTAATTTCAAGTTATCTTTTCCTATTCCAGTTATCCAATCACACGCCTGTACATAACATGCTTGCAAAAAGGTTGGTGCAATATCGATACAGACTTTTGACAATGCCAGTTTCACCGCTATTTTTAAGCCATGTTCCCATTTCACAACATCGACTTTTGAAGCAACATTTGCCAATTCAATCAAAAGGCAAATGGCAATGACTACATAGCAGAATGGTTTTAAAATTTCAGAAAGTCCTAATACCTGTGTCCATGCAGCACCAACTGGTTCTGCCAAAACTTCTCGTGAATCTGCAAGCGTTTTGTCAAAGCCATTTAAACCAGAAGCCAACAAACTCATAAGATAGTTTAATACTCCATCTTTCATTTATCTGTTTGATCCTCCTTTCTTTCCTTTTTTTAAGGCAAATTTGTATTACAACAAACTCGCCTTTTCTTTTGGATTTTTATGCAAAAAATGTACCTGTTAAAGCCGCTACTGCTACAACGATTGCTCCTGCTACAATGGTACTGATTCCCTGTGATTTCTGTTCAGCATCATTGTTTTTCCATCCCAATCCAAACATGACGCCCCCGACAAACATGACAACTCCTCCAAGTCGAGTCACCCATGTTTTCATAAGGTCAGATATGGTTGTCCATAAGGTATCCGCATTACTACTTGCAAATGCAACATTGTTTGCAGAAATCAAAAGGACGAATGCAAATGCAATCACATAACTGTAGCGGTTCAGAAAACTTCCGATTTTCTGAATTTTGTTCATTTCTGTTTCTTTTTTCATTGTTTCTGTTGTTGTTGATTTTTTCATTTTCTTTTTACCTCTTTCATTTGTTTTTTTATTATAAGGGTGTTCATACCCAAATAACCTATTACTTCTCTTCTGGGCTTTTGATTTCATCTTCCGGCATTTGACCCGAATTTTTTAATTGTGAAATCTCTTTATCCATGTCCATTTCTTCTTCAAAATCAAAGTCCGATTCCATGAAATCTTCATCTTCTTCATATAACTCTTGCATCATTGCAAGTGATTCTTCATCTATGGTGTCAACTTCCCCCTCGGATGGCTCTACTTCTTCATCTGACATTAGCTCAACTCCGTTTTGAAAGGTCTGTTTCATCAATTCTGCCTGTTGGTTCGTATCTTCTATTAATTCACATACAGAAGTTTCTTCTGTGGGTTCTTGGACATTCGTTTCTGACTCTTCCTTGGTTACAAGTTCATCTTCTACCTCACGGAGTGTATCATCCTCGATTGTATTCTCTTCCCCATCTGGAACTATCAGTTCTTCATCCGGTATTACATCAAAATTTCCACGCCCGATACGATTCAGCATTTGTTCTGGACTAATAACAAGTTCAATTAGTTCTACATCCTGCATTAATCGTTGAACCTCTTTTTGTGCTTCCTCACGGAGAGTATTTTTCATCATTTCTTCCAGTTTCTTTTCTGATTCCATAATCGGTTTCTGTGGCTCATGTTGATAAGTAAACTCTCGGTTTGCATCACTGGTGTAACAATAATTCGGATGGGTTGTATAATCAAATTTCTTGGAATAGAATGGATTCCTACCGCCTACAAATAACAAACAGTCAGATTTTGGAAGTTTTCTCACTTCTGAAATATCCATTAATTCCCTTCCAACTTTATCAAAGTTTTGAGAACTAGAACCTTGTCTTCCTCGTGTTCTTCCTGTTGTTCTCTTGTCGAATGTTCCTTTTCCAATCAGTTTTACAATGTATTCTAAAGTGGCATCATGGGTAATTGCTCCTAAATATAGCAATGTATTACAGTTATCGATAATAACTCCCCAATCATCCTTGTACATTTTCTTAATCTGCTCTAAGGATTGCAGGATGACCGTAATACCAACTCCAAAAGAACGTGCGTAAGCTAATATCTGTACAAAGTTTGGAATCGTGCAGGTATTTGCAAACTCGTCCAAAATGAATCGTACAGGTATTGGGAGTCTTTGTCCGTCATGCTTATGTACCTGCGTTGCACAATATTGTATTTCTTGGAATAACTGCGTAAACAACATTCCAGAAATGAAGTTATATGTTTTATCTGTCGGTGGTACATTAACAAATAATGCAACTTTTTCTTCTCCAATCCTGTCAAGTTCCATTGTGTCGTGAGAGAAAATACGTCTAACTTCCTGTGTCTTAAATGGTGCAAGTCTGGCAACTGCGGTAATAACAATACTTTTTGCTGTTTTTCCGCTTGCTTTGCTTCGGAATTCTTCATACATATCGATTCCAATATGGTCTTCTCTCAATTCCGCTTTCATCATTTCTACAAACTGGTCTAACTTGCTATTTTTTTCATCATTTTCTTCATCAATCTCCAACCATTTAATTAATTTATTTACAGTATTCATATTCCTGTCTTTTTCTTCAAAACAGTCTACTGTAAAATAGAAAATAGATTGTAAGAATAATCGTTCTGCTCTATCCCAAAATGGGTCATTACTTTGTTTGCTTTCCCCACCATCTGTATTCGCAATGATGGTTTCAATTAAAGAAAGTATTCGTTCTTCATATCCTGCTCTTTCTGGATGAATATATTGGAACGGATTGTAATAATCTGATTCTGCTTTATTATCCAGATTTAACACCTTAATTTTGTATCCATTACTCTTTAAGAACTTTCCGCACTTTTCTAACACTTCCCCTTTTGGGTCAGTGACCACATAAGAACAAAACGCCTGTAAAAGATTCGGAAGAACATATCCTCTACTCTTTCCCGAACCAGAACCACCTAGAATCATAGTATTAAGGTTCAGTACATAATTATAAAAACTGATTTTCTCTGTTGCCGTAAATAGAATGTCTGCATTTTTGTATTTCTCTTCTACTTGTTTCACTCGTTTTTTTACATCGTAGTATTCAACTAAAGAATATTCATACTTTCTATTCACTTCGTTTCTTCGTTCTTTGGCTTCATCTGATTCCAGTAAATTTTTGTTTACTTCTTCTTCTATTTTTTTCAGAATTTCTTTTCGTTCTTCTTTTAGCAGGTCTGGTTTCCATGCCTGCCCTTCCATTCTTATTTTTTCTTCTTTTAACTCTTGTAAGATTTCTTCTTCACGTTTTTTATGTGTTTTCTTTACATCCTTTTGTTCATTTTGTAATTTTTTTAATTCTTCAACAGCTAAAGGATTGGTACTGGCTTTTAATTGTTTTTCTCTGTCTTTTCGCTCTTGTTCTTCATCTTCTTCCCGACTTTTTAAAGTTTCAAGTTTTCTTTTTCTCTCATTTTGATAGTATTTTTGAGTTAATTTCAATTCTTTCTTTCGCATATTCATAATTCTTATCTTAGATAGAATGAACTTTGCAATATGGTTCTGTGAAAGAAGCAGTAAAAAGAAAATACTTCCAATTCCATATTTAGATGCTTTTTGTTTTGCAAGACCAGTAAACAGGATGACTGCAATTATTTCGATAAGAAACAATGTCATGCTGATAAAAAACGGGATTCCTTTTTTCAGCTTTACTACTATGCCTTTCATTTTCTTGGCTTTTTTCAATTCCTGCTGTTTGATTGTATCTGCAAATAAGTCTACAATGTCATTTTTTGTACCCCATTCCGCAGTTCCAAATTCTTTTCCAGAAATATAATTTTTTTTATTATCTTCAATCGCCGCACAGACTACAAACCATCCAAGTGCTGAACTCAAAAGGAATTTCACAGTGTATGCATTGGTCTGGATATCCATCGGGTTACTATTCAAACGTTCTGTTAATAATTGAATGCATGTGAATAGTTTATCTTTCTCAATTATTTGTCCAGATGAAACCATCTGTAATGTGGTTTCCCAACAAATAGCTGAATGTAAAGCAAGATATAAAACTACAACAAGGCAAATGATATATATTACATAATTATCACTTTTTCGTTTACCTATTGGGCTTGAAGCACTCAATTTACATCCCTCCTTTTTGTCCGTCCTAATCACCGTGAGGACAAGGACTATCTTTCATGTGTGCTTACATTTTTAGTTCCTTTACTTTTTGTAGTTTTCCCATTTTCAACGGATTTTGATTTTTCACCATTCTTTTTATCAGCTTCTTTTTTCTTTTTATCCAACTCTTTAGAAACGTCATCGAGTTTATGATTTCCTCTTGTTTTATCCTGTTTTTTATCTTTTCCTTTTTCCTGCTGTGGTGCATTTTTCGTAATAATATCACTCTGCACTGCATTGATATTTTTTCTGGTTTGCGTCAGCTTTTGGCACTGTGCCTGTTTTTCTTGGATAGCTTTTGAACATTCGTCAAGTTCTTCCTTTGCCTGCTGATACTCTGGCTCATGCTCTTCATAGGTCATCATCTTTGTTTTTGCCAAAGATTGTTTTGTTTCTAATGCCTGTAACGTTTCATACGTTTTAATCTGCTCTGCAATGATTTTTACTTCACTTGCATTAATACGTTGTTCATTCGTCATATCTTCTTTGAGCATAATTGGTTTTCCAGTTTCCGTATCATAGGCGAACCCATCTTTATATTCCGCTCCACGCTCTTCCAACTGTTTTTTCAAGTCAACGATTTTATCTTCGGAAGTTTCTAAATCATTTTCCACTTTTCCAAGTTCTTGCTGATTTTGTGACTTTACTTCTTCAGCCCATCGTTCATAATGTTCTTTATTATAAAATTTTAAGAATGTACCCGAAAAACCTCCTTTTGACATAATTTCATGTTTCTGCTTTTGCCAATAGTCAACTGGTTTTCCTTGAAATCTCCCGTCATGGGTGGCAAATACTTCTTTTCCATCAGAGAACACTCGATATTCTGTTTTTGTATATTCTTTATTCTCAAAATCCAGTTCCTTTTGTCCGTGACAAAGAATATATTTGGATGGGTCTGTTGCATCTACCACAATGCTGTTTAAATCCCTGTCATATGTACGTCCTGTATATTTGTTAAGTGCTTCGGAAAGGTTCATTTCTTTCGTAGTTTCTTCTCCGTACATAGCTTCATTAACAACTTGTTCTGCTGTCTCTTGATTCATTTCATCACAGGCTTTTTTCTGCATTGCTTCTTTTTGTTTCAGCAATTCATTCAGTTGTTCCTGTTCTGCATCCGTCAAGTTTTCTTTCTCATTTAGTTCATCAATTTGTTTGTTCAGATTTTCCATCTGCATTTCTTGATTGCAACGGTCAACGATATTTTTTATTTTCTCTAAATCTTCACGGAAGCATTCCATCTGATAATATATTTTTCCATCTTTATCTGGATTTTTAGATTTTACTCCCGTGATGGGGACACCATATCTTTTTGCCATTTCTGCGATTCTTTTAAATTCTCCTTCTGGAAGCAGCATTCCAATTGGAACAAGTGGTTTTCCTGCTTTTTTCATTAAGCTATGTTTTACAAATCCCTTTTTCCCTTCAATTTTTTTCAAAACTTTTTCTTGTTTGATTTTGCCTTTGTGATTTTTCCATTGGGCTTTTTTTAATTTTTCTCCTGCATCGAATTTTTTTACAATTTCCGTCTTAACTGTTCTTGCTACACCAAAGAATACTTTTTCCAAAAATTTTAGAATTGCTTCTGCGAGTTTTGCTTCAAGTTCCAATGCGGCTTTTCCAGAATCTGACCCTAAATCACTCATATCACTCAATTCCCTCCTTTTCTAACATGTACAAAGTTCGCGTTACCAACACAACATTATTTTACCAGTTCCGGTGCATTTTTTCAACAATATTCTGAAATATTCTGAATCTTTTAAAGATTGAAAATAGACGATAATAATAGAAAAAAGCAGAAAAATCTTGCTTTCTGCATATTTTTTCTGCTTTTTTCAGTATTTCATATTTTAAGACCAAAACAGGCAGGATATTAGGGAATCCTGCCTGTTTTGGAACGGATATATTTTCCGTTTTCAATATTGTGTTTGGGGAATGTTTAGAAAAGTTAATACGGTTATTTCTAATCGTTTTTGATGATAGCACATCTTATTTTTAATTGCAAGCGGAATCGTTTACAAATTATGGGTACAAAACAACTGTATCCAATTGCTCGCAAATAATACTGAAATTATTATAATGATAGCAATGGTAAATAGCCGTTTTCTTCTAAGACCTTCAATGTTTCCCCTCTTGGGTCAGTAACCACAATCCTATCACCGTGAGGAAGTACAAAAGGAAACATAAAAGAAAATGGAAATTACTCACTTCCCTATAAGTTCAGATTGTATTTCAAAAAGTCCATAACCATATTCCTCTAAATTTTTGTCTGAATTCTGATTTAACTCTTTACATCTTTTTACGGCTTTTCGCTTGGATGTCCATACTGAATCTATGAAATACGTTCCATCCCCGTTGATACATGTGCAAATAACTATATATACCCATTTCATACTACTTTTCCTTTCCACATTACTTCCTATTCTCTTCTGCTTCCTCATCTTCTCTTAGTTTTCTAAGAAAGAGCCAAAAATAATACGGCATTATACAAAAACAAATAACTCCAATCCATTGAATGAATTCTATGTCTAACAGTATTCCAATGAGCAAAATGAAAGTACCAATCGCTGTCGATATTGTCATTTTCAAATAATATTCTCTTGCACTTAAATTCTTACGCTTCTTCATTTTAATTTCCTTTTATATTATCAATCCTATTATTTAGTTTCAAAGAACATTCATACAGTTTTGCAATCGTTCTTGGATTCCCTTTGTTTTCTTGAACCTTTACTTTAATTAAATTCAGTAATAAGATAAAGTCCATAAGAGATTCCTCAAATTCCAGATGATTATTAATTTTTTTAATAATACTTTCTCCGATTTTTTCAGAATCTTGAAAATCAATCCATACAAAATATTCTTCATCATGGTTGTATTGAATTTCAAAATTGTCTTGATTGATTCTTTTAAGAAATTCATCTTCTGTCATATGAGAACAATGTAACCAACTTTGAAATATTTGTTCCATTTCTTCTGCAATCTCACTGAACTCTTTTCCTTTTCCCTGTAAAGTTATCATCTATCTTCATGTCCTCCTTTTCTTCTACGTTCTTCCTGCTTCTCTTCTCTTTCTTTATCATCTAATACAATTTCTACTTTTGTCTTAGATTCTTTTGTAGCTTTTTCCGCTTCCATCCCCCTCTCTTTTTCATTGATTCTCTCTAAAGTCTTCATACATTTTTCAAAGTCTATCATTTCTCTTTCTAAGCATCCTAATGCCAGTTCTAGTTTCTCATATTTCATCTGACAACTTTGCAGCTTCATTTCATATTCCTTCATTTTTTCCGGTTCATCAACTTTATATTTCACCATAAGTTTTTCATACTTTTCTAATATGGATTTATCGTGTTCATACTCCATCTGCATATATATTTCATTGCTTGAATTTTTCTCAATATGATTTTTTATCTTTTCGTAATCATTTGAAAGATTCTGAACCGTTTTTAATTTTTTCATCAGCTTTTCTATATGCTCAATATTTTCTTTTGTATTGTAAAAATTCGCCCATACTTCTCTGGATGCAACTCTTACATCATCCAAAGATGCGTACCCTCTATTCTCTAAAAACTGCAAACTATGTAAACCGTCTTGAATCTGCTCTATCAGAATTTCTTCCCTTCGTTTTTTATAAACTTCTGTTCTGCCCTTTCTAGTTTTCATCTTCTCTTCATTCTGTTCTTTTATGAGCCTGTCCAGTTCAGAAGTATCAAAATATCCTTTCAATTCTGAATCCTTTTCTTTTGTATCTCTAACAATACTACGTTCTGATTCTGTTCTTTTTACAAATAGAATTTCTCCATCTTCGTTTACATCTTTTCTCCAGTCTTCATTAATATTCTCAATGTCAATTTCTCCATATTCATAAGAAGTACAATATGGAATCTTGTCCATTTCTTCTTCGGATAAAATGCTCTTTACTTCTTCATATATGTTTTTCTTTTCTACCTGTCCTTTTACCATATCTTCGATGAACTTTGTTAAGTTTTCACGCACGTAAAATCCATCATCTGAAAGCTGATAATCACGAACTCCATTCTGTGCTTCCGGTGGTATGAATGTGATATGTTTTAGCCAGTCTCCATTCTTCTTCTTATCCTTGACTGTATACCCATATTCTCTCAAAAGGAATAGTAAGTTATCATAAGAAAATGATTCTGGAATTAGTCGGTCAATATCACGTTTTACGATTTCTCTATTCGTTAGTTTTTTCTCTTTCCATTTCTTATATTCTTCGGTATGCCTGTAGCTGTTTACGTCATCAGAGTACGTTTGATTTTCTTCACGTTTTCGGATAATTTCATTCTTCCTGTCGGTAGGTTCATAGAACCTTGTTACACCATTTGAATCTTGATATTTTATCAATTTCATATCTTTTGTATGTTCCAAAATATTCAGCCCATACTCTTCACATAAACGGTCAGAAATATTCCTTATCCATCTATAATTTTTATTACAATTGTTCCATTTCTTCCCGTTCAAATCCCACGCACAAATTATAAAATGATTATGTGTATAGCTTGTGTTTGTATGAGTAGAAATTGATACTTGAAAATTTTTAAATATTTCTCCTGCTAACTTTCTTCCAATTTCATTTGCAACAGTAGGTGAAACATATCCATCAAAACTTTGCCACATATGCCATGCCAGAACTTCTTTTCCATCTTTTCTTTGTGTTTCTCTACTGTTTAATCGTCCTTTCCAATATCCAATATTTTCAGCCATTGATAAAGAAATATCCCTTGGAGAAGTACCAAAACAATTCTGTGTTGTAGTTAATGTATGATAAATTACATCACCTTTTTTATCTTTCGTGGTATAAGAAATTGCTTTACGAATTTCTTCATCTATTTCATTAAATTCATTTAAGTCTCCAACTTTATCTCGCATAGCATAATCAATTGCATCTGCTAACGTTCCTGTAATTGCATGGATATGAGTGACAGCCATTTAACCACCTCTTTTCACGGATTTTATAAGTTCTTCGTACTGTTCCAATAATTCAGAATACTGGGAAAGTATCTGTGTAATTTCAATTCCATTTGTACTATATTCCGTATTAGCAATATAAGCCATCTGGTTAATATTATTCCCAATTCTGTTTAATTCATACTCGATTTTTTCAAAACTTCTATCTTTTTCTTGCGGTTGTCCAAACAGAATCATATCTCTGATATAAGCTGTTTTGGTCAATCCTAATTTTTTCGATTTATCATTTAATAATTGCATTTCCTCTGGAAATAATCTCAATTGAAATAATTCTTTTCTTGCTCTATCTTTCTCAGCCATTTCATTTTATCTCCTTTTGATTTTAAAATAAAATTGCCACAATCAAAAATAAAAGAATATAACAAATCCATTTTGAAATTTCCATCTTCTTTTCTCTAAAAAATTCAGAAGCAAAAAATAGTATCAAAGATATAATGGATAAAAAAATATAATACATTGTCATATTTTCTACTTTCCTTCACTTACTCACGGTGATGGTTTGTTGATATTTTTTCGATGGTGTGATGATTGCGGTTTCCGATGCGGTGTGAACCGCATGTGTTTGGGGGTTTTAGGGGGCTTCGCCCCAGTGTGAACGACTAACAAGCGGCGGTGAATGACACGGAGTGGCATGATTTAGCCTATGCTTGCTAAAGTATATTTTTGCAATAATCATAGCACATGAAAAAATAAAATTCAACTGCTCTCGCCGTGCATTTCTCGCATATAACTTTCTATTTATCCTGCATATAGTCTGCATTCTATTTCTTTAAAACGAATGAAATTTAAAGAAATCCGTCAAAAAAGAAAGGACATATGATATCACAACCATAATAAATGGAAGCAATAAAAAGAATACTGCACTCCCTAAATTTTGCGATTCAAAAAATGAGACTCCATTTTTGAAATCAACATATACTTCGTAGGACTTATAAATCCCATAAAACATTCCAATTGCCGTGATTTTAATCGCAATTAGAGAAATCATCAACACTATATTTGAAAAAATTGCTAATGGTGTACAAATAATTCCTAGCAATGTTTCTTTAATTTTGTCGAATATTTCATATCTTCTAATCATTTTTTCTTCTTCTAATGCAAACATTCTTTTTTCTTCTTCCGTCATGGGTCTGATTCCGGTATCTTTATAATCTTCCATTTTCTTTTTCTCCTTTCTTCCAACAATATCAATTCTTTTTATATTGAATAATTAACACAAACTCTAATGAAATCGGATATTGGTATTTTATTTTTTTTACTTTCTTCTATGACTTTCATCTTTATTTTATTATCTGAAAAATTTATAGAGATTTTTTTCATATTATCTGGAACATCATCCGCTTTTAATAATAAATTTATTTTATACTTTGCATCATTTTCTTGTAGAAATTTATTACAACAAACTTCTACAAATTCTTCAAAATCTAACTTCAATTCTTTCGATTTTGTTTTTGCTTTTGTATATTCTTCTTTTGTGATATTAAATTCCAAACATTTATATTTAAACAGTGCTTCTTCAAGTGCAATTCTAATAAATGTAGAAATACCAATACCATATATTTCACAAATCTCTTTTACTTTTTCTTCCGTGTCTTTGTTATTGATTCTTACTTTAATTCTTTTTTTCTTATCATATTTTCTTTTAGAATATTGCAAAAATCTCTTTTCATGTAATTCTTCTTTTTGCACAAAATTAAAAATCGCATTTTCTGCAAAAGCTGCAATTTTAAGTCCAGTTTCTTCTATTACTTCTCTTAAAATTTTATTATATTCTTCATCTAGTCTAACATCTATAAATTGAACTTTTTCCATATACTTTTCCCCCTTAAATCATTGCACTTGACATGTTAATTATAAAAAATAAAATCACACATATAAGTGCTATAACCTCATTCTTTTTTTCATTGATACACAAATTCACAATCCCGCATAAATCTATGATACTTAGTATAATAAATTTAAGAAAGAATATCTCGATTTTATCATTCTTTATTAACGTAAACATGCCGTAAAAAGAAATAATTAAATAGAATATTCCAAACACGATTATGATTTTTTTTGCTTTAGAAGAAAAGATATATCTATTCTTCCTTTTTTCTTCTTCTTTCTTTTTTCTTTCTTCTTCCACTTTTTCTAAATCTAACCCGATTCGCTCCAAATATAAATCTCTAAAAAAGTCAAACATAATTCATCACCTTTCAAAAGTTTTTAACTGGAAACGGAAAAATCTTAGTGATTACAATTCCAGTAATATCACTAGATTTTACAACTCCAAATTCTCTGCTATCTATACTATTATTTCGATTATCTCCTAACAAAAAATATTCTCCTTCTTTTATTGTAATACCATGCTCTGCAATCCCAGAATATGCTGTTGGAAAATCATATTCATCTATAATCCTTTTTCCATTGATATATACCGTATTATCTTTAATCTGAACCGTATCATTCGGCATTCCCACAACTCTTTTAACTACATGCTTCTTATCTGTTTTTGCAATTACAATATCGTACCTTTTTATGTTTGAAACTCCCCATTTTTTCATAAGACACGCATTTTCATTTTTTAAAGTAGGAAGCATGGATTCTCCACTGATAATTACTTTATCAATGCAAAAATTTTTAATGAGCAGGATAAGTAAAAACAGAAAAATGATAATGCCAAATTTCTTATACCCTAACCTACTATTCTGTTCACCAGAAATAGCATTGCTATTAATATGATTATCAATATTATTCCTACTGAAAGTGTACAAATGCTTCTCTGTATTTCTTGTTGACACCAAAACTCTCCTTTTTTATTCACATAATATATTTTTACTTGCTTTCCTTTTTCCACATTATAATACTTCAAATCTTTATGTAGAACTTTCTTTTCTCCATTTATCATACACTCAAAATACGGGAATCCAGTTACTAACTCTTTTCCTCTAATCTTTTCATTTTTTTCACTTCCTATCTTAATAATTTCAGCATTCAATTTTTCTACATGTTTATATTCTGAAATAAAACTTTTTAATGAATTTATTTCTTGGTCTTTACTCTTGATAAAAGCAAAGACCAAAACGATTGATAAGACAATGTTTAATGCAACTGAAACACTCATATATAACCTCACATACTTTTTTAATTCTTAAATAAATCTTTTTTGCATCAACACATCTCCTGCAAATCCTTCCATTTCCATTCTTGTTTCTAAGCTAAAATTCTGTGCTAATTCTGTGATTCCATTCATAAATCCCCAGTGTGTTCTTTCATATGTTGTAGTAACTAAATCATTCAACTTTTCCACACTTTTCTCTGACAATTTTAATTCTCTTTTTGCTTTGCTTAGACAAACATCATATTCAAACGGATTTAGAATTTTTCTGCTTTCTTCAATCTGTTTTTGCACTGTTTCTTTTATCGTATCCACTTGACTAATTGCTTCTGAAATCTTTCGGATTTTTCCCTCTTTTATTTTCTCTCCAACATGAGTTTGTTTGTACAGTGTCCCTCCATTGGATGCAATCAGCATTCCATTTCTACAAGCAAATCGATACAACATAACTTTCATTTTTAAACTTCCTCTGCCAACATCACTGTTTGTTACTGAAAGCCCTGTATACAATTTTGAATTCATACCCTCATTGACTTGCAATGGATTTTCAAAATCTACATATCGTACTGCCAACCTATCTTCGGAAAGATAAACTTGTGTCGGACTCCAACGCTTTGTATTCACTGCCACTTTTAAAGTCTTTAATGCCTTATAGCTGTCATATGGAACATACTTATCTGAAAGCACTGCACGAACAATCCCATCGGATTCTCGAATCAACATATTACTTGCACCGTCAGATGCCCATGTTTTAAAATTTAAGACCGCTAACTCTCTTTTGTTATTTTCAAAACATTTTTTAATATAGTTCGCAGGAATCCCTACCCTCGTACAAAGTTGAGCGAAAGCATACTCTGTAATGTCAGCACATCTATGCTCTCCATGTTCTGTGATATAATGAAATTTCATTTCTTCATCCATAAAAAAATTAGGCTTGTTTTCGTTGATAACAATGTTGTCAATCCACCTTGTCGCAAGTATTCTGCTTTCTTCTAATAGGCAATCCATATCAATTTTTTCAGTTCCTTTGCAATAATCTAAAACCTCAAATCCCTGCCCTAAAATCATTACATTCTCTCCCTTTCTTTTCTTTGCAATTTAAAATAATTAAATCGTTTTTGTTCTTTAATTATTTTAATTCTACTTTCATTTCAAATTTGTAATCACATTTGATTGCTGTTAAAATTCTTACTGCATCTTCTATGCTAAAATTCTTTTTGCTTTTTAACATAAAATCTACATACTGCCTTGTTACACCCATTCTCTTTCCTATTTCCACTTGTGTCAAACATGATTTCTCCACTAATGTTCCTACAATTTTTCTTAAATCTTCGCTTGTTCCAAATTCAATTTTCATCCTTTTACCTCGCTTTATTTTTAATTATTTTATTAAAATGCTCTTCCATTTTAATTATCATATTTATTATATCTTTACTAGAATGCAATCATCCAGAAGTTTTTTCTGCTCAATCATCTGTGGAGCATTTTCCCTCTCCGTGAGGACGCATTATTGACGCACTACCTTGTGATTAAGATTCGATGTGAATTTTATTTTTTCACACACAAATTTCCCGTACCTCATAAATTTACATATTTTTTAAGCATAGTAATCTCATCCTCACTTTCCGTATTTCTCAAAACTTGAATTATGTCTTTTCTTTATAATTATAATATCATATATCACCTAGTTTGTCAAGAAATATATTGCATTTTAATTTTATTTTTTCTACTTATTTCACAGGGAACACGCTTTACAATTCTGTAAAACGCATTCCACATTTTCAAATTATTAGACGATTAAAAGATATGCTTGGTCTGTTAATCGTTCTTCTGGTTCAACCAAGTTTTGATTAACTTTTGCAACCATGTTGTTGAAAACTTCCATATCTACATTTTCTTCATAAGGAATAATTATCATTTCATGTACACTTGATGGTAAACATACCAGTTTATTCACACCATGTTTTTTTGCAATTTTTGAAATCTTTTCATTATCTAAGATTGCAGATGCCCCTCTTATTCTTCCACGATTTGTTACAACATACATTGTTGTTTCCCCTACATCATCAATTTCTGTTTCTTCAAAAGTATTTTTCTCTGCATTTTCCCACGCTTCTTCAACCGTAATTCCATTCATTTCCATAATTGTTTCATTCAATTTTATGGAATAATATCCTTCCCTTATATATAAATAACTTTCAATCCCCTCAAGTCTACACGCCTTTTTCACCAAAGACTCTTCTGATTCCTTTTGCAGTCCTATATAAAGATGTGTCAAAATAAACTGCTTATCTTCAATTTTTTCTAAATTCAAACTAGGAATTTCTGTATTCACCCGTTCTAAATGTGCCAGAATATTTTCCACAACATCATCAATGCACTTTTTGTTTTCCTTTGCTTCATCAATGAAAGATTTCACATAAACAACTGGTGAAATGTTTGAATCCATTTGAAATAAGATTCCCCGACAAGAAACACCGTTTTTAATAGTATCTTGCGGTGTCACCTTATACCCTCTAGCCACCAGTTCCTCGATAATCATTTCTCTTGTCATAATTTTTCCTCACTTTCTGTCTCTCTTAAAGACTTGAAATGTATCTTTTCTTTACACTATTATATTACCATATATTACCTATTATGTCAAGGAAAACATTGCATTTATTTTAAAAAATCCCCCCTTGCAACCCACTCCCCAGTGGGATAAAATCTGCTTCCGGAGCGGGGCGGTGGGGGCTGACAAGACAGCCCAACACTTCCGATTTTGAATATGTAGTGCAGACGGTTTTGGCTTTTACAATGACTGTTCGCATACGAATATCCTCACTGGTGAGGAATCTCTTCCGTATGCGGTAGCATTTCTCAAAAAGCCAAAATCACGATGGTCAAGAATGGCGGTTTGCCGCCAAAGGTGGAGATTTTTCGCCAGAAAAATACTACCTGTGTCTTGATAATCTGGAAGTCGGAACGGACGGGATGTGCCTGTGACGCTCCCTGTTGCGATTCTAGCGTGTTTTTCTGCTTTGCTTGATACTTTATCCATGATAGCAAGAAAACACGCTCTACAAGGCTGTGAGCGTGTTTCTTTTGTTATGAAAGTGTTTTTTAATATCCTTTGTTATTCCATTTTTCTGCTATACTTTCATTTTCCATAGCAATCATTTCCAACGCCTGCAATATGACATCACGTCCATTTTGTTTTAAAAACTCTAAATCTCTTGCTATACAGTCAATTTCTTCGCTTGTCGATCCCAATGCGTCAGCATAGTCCATATCTAAGGACATATAAAATAAAATTTTTGCAATTTTCTGTATTTCCATGTTATTTTCCCTCCGTTTGAAAGCGTTCTTTCAATTGTATTATTATTACATTTTATCTCTTTCTTCATAATTAGATGGCTTTCCATATATGTTTTTACTATCTACTACGCACTTCTTGCATTTTTTATTTCTCTTTAAAGCACCGCCAAAATAATTATTTTTACAATTTTTGCAACTATATTCTTTCATATTTCCACCTTTCCGTACCAAATCGTGCTTCTATTTACTCAACACTCTAATAAATTCAATTAACATTTCTAGTTTCTTTTGTTCATGTTCAATCATCAGTTTCCATCCATCAGGCTTTTTCTTCTCTTTAGAAAGTTCTTTCTGATACTTCTTTATTCTCTCTCTACACAAACCTGCTATGCTTTCGCAATGATTTTTAACTGATTCTTTTGTACCGCATTGATTTACTGGCAATCCCCATTTATCATTGAAATCTGCTACAGTTCCATATCCATAAAAATCATTTTCAATCTCCGCAAGAACCCATTTGCTCCCCATTCCTGTAGGCATTTCTGCTAATATTTTCATAGCTATTTCCTCCGTTTGAAATTATCTTTTCATCATACATTTCTCTTCATCTAATGTTTCAAATACAACTGTTACATCCTGTTCTTTTGTAATAGTCTCCTTTATTTCTTCCATACTTTCAAAGAGAATATCAATATCAAAAATACAAGCCGTATTAAGATTACGATATCTGATATCATTTACCGTAATTCTATATAGATTTCCTATTTTCCAAATTGTACATTTAATTGTTTTCATTCTCATTTCCTCCCGATAAAATCATTATTCTCTTTGCTTGAATAAATCGTTTTTATCATGCCCCTTTAATGAAATATTGTATGGTAGGAGTTTTCACTCCCACCATATCTTTTTATGAAGTTCTCATAACTCCACCAATTTTAGGAAGAATCCCGATTGTTCCAAGTTCACTGCACCTATCATCATCTGTATTCATAACATAGGCATAAGAAATATTATGTTTCATCAGTTCTCTGTCCGTTTCCCACTCTTCCTCATATTTACTAACATACAAAAACGAATAGCAATGTCCAAATTCAAACTGATTTTCAATCACATGATAAACAATATTTCCCGTTTCTTCTTCCCACTCCTTTACTAATTGTTTTTCTTCCTCTGTCAACCAGTAAAGAATACCAAACGCAAAAGATTTATTAAGTTTATCTTCTTTTTCAAATTCACAAATTACATTTTCATGCAATTTCAAACTCTTCATTCTCCATAATGCTTCTTTTTTCATTTTTTCTTTGATTTCCATATCATTTCCTCACTTTCTGATTTAGAATATATATTTTCTTTACAATATTATTGTATCACCTTCACCCTATTTTGTCAAGAAATATATTGCGTTTAATCAAGAATTTTTTCCTATTTTTATTTCACAACAAAAAAATATAGCCTACAATAAAGCAAAAAACACGCTCTATAGAGCGTGTTTTCTTCACTTCTTCAATTAACAGTAAAACTTAATTTCATTAGTTGAGAAGAATTTCTTCCATTCGGCACAAATTAAGAAAAACTGTGCTGATATAAATTCCATTAGTTCATTTAATTCTTTTTTTGAAATATTGCTACCATTACTTGCTAAAATGCAACCACCATTTCTTGTCAACCATATTTTTGTACCATTCGATATCGGCTTTCCTTTGGCAACGTGAACATGAATAGATTCATTGTTTTCATTTGACCAGAAATATATCTTATAACCACTTACTGTAAATAAATTAGGCAATCTGAATCCCCCCGCTTTCCGCATATTTATATAATAAGTGTGCATTGCTGTGCAAAAGCTGTTCAAACATTGCAATTTCATCATCAGAATATCCGTCTTTTAAAATCCATTTATACTCTGGCAGTTCACACCTTGCAGAATCAAAACCATTTTCAGTTGGTCTTTCAAAATGAACAATAACTTTTTTCTCTCCTTGTTCTTCTATTATTTGCGAATGTACAATTTCCGTTTCATCTGTTAATGTCATATATGGATACATCATAATATTTTTCCCTCCAAACATTTTTCTATTATTATATTCTCCTTTTTTACTTAAAACAATCTCATACCCTAAAAATTATCGCACAAATTGATACTAACCCAACGTTTCGCACTTGCAAGAGATTTACAAGTTTTTAGCACTGTAAATCCAGAACCTCTATCAATTTCAATATCAAATATGTTCTCTCCGTTTTCTGTTATCCAAACATATTTCCCGTATTTTGGATGATTTATTTCTTTGCTCCAACAAGTTGGCTCTCCTGTTTCTTCATCCACCATTTCTGAAATAATATTCCATTTTTCTTTCATTTCCATATTGTTTCCTCACTTTCTAATTTCGAATGTATATCTTCTTTACAATATTATAATACCATATAACTCATATTTTGTCAAGAAATATATTGCATTTATTTTTTTAATTCCCCTTGTAATCCGCTACCCAATGGGATAAAATCTGGAAGTCGGAACGGACGGGATGCTCCTGTGACGCTCCTATTGCGATTCTGGCGGTTTTTTCGCTTCACTTGATACTTTTATCGGCAACGGCAAAAAACACGCTCTGTTTATATTTTAGAGCGTGTTTCCTTTTTATTATGAAGCGTTCTTTTAATCCATAATTAGTTCCTCTTTAAAAAGTTTTATTTGTTAAAATTATCTTCCAATTCTTTTAATTCTTTTTCATATCCAAACATTTTTCTATATCCACCATGCGAAAGTTTTACTCTTATATGTACTATTCCAAAAGCTACTTTAGTAATTTCCGCTTGTGTTTTAATCAAAGTTTGATGACGAAACCCTCCATAATAACCAATATTGATTATTTGTCCAACTTCATACATAACTTACCATATCCTCCACACATTTTCATTTTAAAAATGTGTTCTATTTCTACTAAATCCTTTTCGTGTTCTTAGTACTTCTTTGTAAGTACCACCTTGTATCCTAGCGTTTCCCAAAATTTTTCAGTACAGGTTTTGCATGTGACTAAATCATAACTGTATGATTCATCTTCATATGGTTCGTAACCGCACGTTTCCACACAATATAAAGTTGGAAAATTCTCTGGTTCTTCAAGATTACCGTTTCTGTATGCCTCAATGAGCGTTTCAAAATCTTCTTTTGTATTTAACTTGTACCAGTTAAAACAATTATAGTCACTCGGCAGTCCATCGTAATTTATAGGAATCATATTGTCTAATTTCTCAATTCTCAATTTTTCCGCTTCTTCTATTCTACGCTTCTTTTCCAGTTCTTCTTCGTGTTTTAAGCAATCAAATTCTGTCGAGAATACCTGTCCATCTTCCGCAATATATGTTGTAACTTCCTGTTTAACCATTTTTATTTCTTTATTGATTTTCATTTTCCTTTACTCCAATAATAATTATTCCCTTTGATTCTTACTGAATGAGGGTGAAAACACCCTCATTTCACTTTATTCATTAAATGGAAGTTCTTCATCAATTCCGTCTGGAATGTTCATAAAACCATCTTTATTTTCTCCGATTACATCAAAATCCGTGACTGTAATCTGCGGATATGATTTTTTAGATGGTTTATGGTACACGTTACGGACATTCATTTCCACTACACAAATCCTGTCCTTGTCTTTCAGTGTCAATGCCTTTTCATATGCCTTTCCGCAAAAGACTGTTTTCCAATAATCATTTTCCCAGATTGGCTGACCGTTATTCTCTCCTGTTTTGATTCCCTCGGACAATGTGGCGAATACTGATTTATCAGTATGTGAAACCTGTTCACCGTTCATCCCTACAGTTCTTCCAAAGAATGTGAATCTTCTTCCGTTTTCTCTTTCTTCAAATTTAATGTACATAATTTTCCTCACTTTCTGTCTTTCTCTAAGACTTGAAACATATCTTTTCTTTACAATAATATAATATCATATACTGCCTATTTTGTCAAGGAATATATTGCATTTATTTTTTTAATTTTCCCCTTTGTAATCCGCTACCCAATGGGATAAAATCTGCTTCCGGTGCGGGGCGGTGGGGATGCAAGGGCTACAAGATA
>OLNY01000625.1_pt1 | contig 31689 bp, 26 predicted proteins | sample 1671981 | NCBI WGS metagenome assembly OLNY01 (sample SAMEA3136632, study PRJEB25190) | human gut metagenome | biome: human gut; feature: human-associated habitat; material: faeces | place: Austria | collected 2013
CGCGCTTGAATGGGGTTCAAGAGGCCGTGAGTTCGATTCTCGCCACTCGGACCAAGAGGTCCAACGATTTCGCAACAGAAGTCGTTGGACCTTTTCTTTTTTGTGCCTGCGGCAGACGGCTTTTTTGCGTGCGACAGGAGGAACGACGGCAGAAATAAAACACAAAAAATTTGTAGGATATGTAGAATATCGCGCTTGAAATTGTGCATTTCTCCCAACAAAAACCTTGAAAACGTGTCAATCTTGAGAAAAAATAACCGCCTTTGTTTACAAAATGGTTACAGGCTGGTATACTTTATGGCAGTGAAACGTGAAAAATGATGCCAGAAAAGGGAGGAGCGACCAGACCGTGAATACCGCAGCGCCAACGACCGCACATAAAAAACTGGTGGGCATTCTGCTCACCATCGTGTTTGCACTCACCTGTCTGCCCGCAGCACTGGCTGTGGACCTGAATGTGGATGCCGGGTTCTACTTCAAGCAGAGCCGGGGCGGCACCTGCACGCTGGCTTCGGCAGCCATGATGCTGCGCCGCCGCGCTTACTTTGACGGACTGACTGACTGGGTGGATGTGACTGAAAACAGTGTGCGCTCCACGGCCTGGTCCAATGGTCTGGCCCACAGCTTTACATACCGGGAGATGCAGGTGGCCTATGCGACCCTGCCCTCCAATAATCAGGAAAAGACCCAGCTGCTCATCCAGCTGCTGGCTCAGCACCCGGAAGGCATCGTCCTGTACGACCGCACGCAGCCCCATGCCGTGTTGCTGACCGATTATACGAACGGCGTGTTCTATTGCTCCGACCCGGCCGGGAACATCTCCTCCGGCCGCATCCCGCTCACCAGCTCCAGCGTGTCCATTGCACGGGCGTCCTGCTACTGGTATGTGAGCGCCGACCACAACGGCGCAGCCCTGCAGGCAGATGACCTGCGGTTGGAAGGCATGCGCTATCCGGTCAATGTGCACACCGGCAGCGGCATGGCCCTTACCGGCACCGCCAACAGCACCTCCGGCAGCACGCTGGAAGGTGTGCAGGTGGCCATCCTGGACGAGAACGACCAGATCGTGCAGTCCGCACAGGCCCAGGTGGGCGGAACCAGCTTCTCCCTCAAGACGCTGGACGACCAGATCCACTTCGGTGAGCTGCCCACGGGCTGCTACACCTACATGGTCATCGTGACCGAGTCCAGCGGCGAGACCCTTTGCTTCGCCAGCGACTTCACCGTTTCGGATGCCGCCACCAGCACCGCTACCTATTGGTCGGTGCAGGACCCCGACGGTACCAAACTTACCGACCAGACCATTACGGCCACGGCGGAAGAAACGATCCAGAGCACCTTCGGCTGGCTGTCCGGCCTGTTTGGCTGATCCCTTCTGCATGCATTTCACAGAGCCTGTCTCCTTCGGGAGACGGGCTCTTTTTTTATCCGGACAGGGAAGTTCCGGGGTAGTAATGGGCCAGGATGTCGGCAAAGTTCCGCCCCTGCTCGGCCAGTGCCTTGGCACCCCACTGGCTGAGCCCCACGCCATGGCCGTAGCCTTTTGTGGTAAAACAGAACGCACCGCTCTCATACCGGACCGTGAAGCAGGTGTTGCGCAGGCCCAGCGCCTGCCGCAGGGCCGTACCGGTGATGCGCTGCCCGCAGACCGGCAGGGCAGCAACATAACCGGCGGCGGTGTACTCCGGGGTGCCGAACCACTGCTCCGGGGCGGCAAGGTCAGCGGTGAGGCCCAGGGCAGCCAGTTGCTGTGCCGTCTGCTGTGCCGAAAGGGTTAGGGCGTACTCGTAATGGTCGGCGGCAAGGTCGGTGCTGCTGTCCACCGAAACAAGGTAGGGCAGGGCGGTGCCCCAGACGTTTTCGCTGGCCTCGGTGCGGCCGTTGGAGATGGCAAAGTAGCTGGCACAGGCAGGGGCACCGTCGCAGAGCAGTACGGTATGTTCCACCTCGTCCACCAGCGCGGCCAGACGGGCATAGTTGGTCTCATAGGCAGTGCCCCAGTAGCTGCGCAGCACCGGGTCAGTCAGGCAGCCCTGCCGTCGTGCCGGGTCGGCCGTCAGCCAGCCGATACTGTCCGGTGCGGTATGGTCGCGGCAGTACAGCGCGTAGCTGTGGGCGGCAACGGCCTGTGCCTTGAGGGCCTCGTCCGGCCAGCTCACCGGCATTTCGGCCGCTACCGCGCCGATGAGATATTCCCGGCGGGACAACTCCAGCACCTGCCCGGTGGAGGCATCCTGAATCAGGAACCGGTCCGCGTCACCGGCGTAGGCAGCGGAGATTTCCGGGGCGGAAGCAGTGCTCTCCGGTGACGAAAGCGGAAGGCGGACCGTGGAAACGGCAGGCCCCAGCACCGCGCGGGTGAGGTGGTAGGCGGCCAGAGGCAGGGCGCATCCAAGCACCAGGAGCAGGGTACACAGCAGCAGAAATGCTTTTTTCATAACGGGATCTCCCTTGCAGCGTGAAAAAGATTCTGTCTCCAGTATAAAAAGACCTGCCTGCAAAACCCTGCGAAAAAACGTTGCCCGCAAAAATGAAAGTCGTTTGGCACGGGCCGGTGAGAAGTGAACACATTGCGCTTGAATTTACTGCACAAAAGCGATAATATAAGATTATGTCCATCAGTGAGGATGGCAGGAAAGTATGGGAAAGTAAAAAATAGGAACCGGAAGAAAGGAGAGATCCCCCGTGAATTTTGCACATGCAGAAGTGGCGACCCTGGACCCCACCACGATGCGGACCCTGTGCGAGGAGTACATGGCCAACAACTACATCGACCCCGAGACCAGTGAGCGTCTGGGCGTCAAGCGCGGTCTGCGCAACCCGGACGGCACCGGCGTGCTGGCCGGCCTGACCAACGTGTGTGACGTTGTGGGCTACAAAAAGGATCAGGAAGGACATGTGATCCCCACCCCCGGCAAGCTGATCTACCGCGGCGTCAACATCAACGAGATCGTGGAGGAAGCCTACCGCAACGACCGCTTCGTGTTTGAGGAAGTGATCTGGCTGCTGCTGTTCGGCAGCCTGCCTACCCAGGAGCAGCTGGATGATTTTTGCGAGATCCTGGCAGAGCACCGTGCCCTGCCAGAGGGCTTTATGGATACCATGAATGCCCCCTCCCCCAACATTATGAATAAGCTGCAGCGTTGTGTGCTGGGCCTGTACTCCTACGACGAGCACGCCGAGGACCTGACCCTGGAAAATATCCTGAACCAGAGCATCAACCTGATCGCCAGCATGCCCACCATGATGGTGAACGCTTATCAGATGAAACGCCGCTACTACGACAAGCAGAGTATGTTCTTCCATCTGCCCAAGCCGGGCCAGAGCACCGCCGAGCATATCCTGAGCACCTACCGGCCGGACCAGAAGTTCACCCACGAGGAAGCCAAGCTCCTGGATATGTGCCTGTTGGTCCACGCAGACCACGGCGGCGGCAACTGCTCCACCTTTACCACCCGTGTGCTGTCCTCCTCGGGCACCGACACCTACTCGGCCATTGCGGCAGGCATCGGTGCCCTGAAAGGCCCCAAGCACGGCGGTGCCAACCTGATGGTCAACCGTCAGCTCCAGGACATCCTAAAGCATGTGGAAAACCCGGACGATGACGATGAGGTGCGCGAGTATCTGCGCCGCATCCTGCGCAAGCAGGCCGGTGACGGCTCCGGTCTGATCTACGGCATGGGCCACGCAGTGTACACCATCAGCGACCCCCGTGAGGTGATCCTGAAGCAGCGTGCCCGTCACCTGGCCTACGAAAAGGGCTTTGAGGAAGAGTACAATATGCTGTGCAGCATCGAGCGGCTGGCCCCCGGCATCTTTGCCGAGGAAAAGGGCAGCACTAAGCCGGTGTGTGCCAACGTGGACCTGTTCAGCGGATTGATCTACAATATGCTGGGCATCTCCGAGGACCTGTACACCCCCCTGTTTGCCATTGCCCGTGTGCCGGGCTGGTGCGCACACCGGGTGGAAGAGGTCGTGTTCGCCAACCGCATCATCCGCCCGGCCTACAAGTATCTGGGCGTGCGCCAGAAATACAAGCCGATCGAGGAACGCTGATGAATGCACTGATTTTGCTTTCGATTCTCCTGTCCGCTGCGCTGGGCATCGCCCGCGGGGCAGATCTTGCCTTTGGTACCGATGCCGTGACCGGGCTGTGTACGGTCGGCTCGGTGTGGTGGCGCTATGCGGCATTGGGCGCAGTGGTGCTGGCCGCAGTGCTCATCGGTCGGCAATGCGCCGGAAAAGCCGAGACGGTCCGCAGCCGTCAGCCTCTGGCCGGAGTGCTGGCCTTTGCCGGAGCGGTGTGCTTTCTGGCGGCTGCCGGTGCGCAGCTGGCGGTGGGCCTGTCGGCAACGAGCAGCTTCGTGCGGTCCATTCTGGAGTGCATCTGCGCGGTGTGGCTCAGCACGCTGGGCCGCTGCTGGCTTACCCCTTCCGGCTGGAAAAAGCCTACGGGCGGGCTGTATCTGGCGGTGGCGGGCAGTGTGCTGTTCTACTGGAACGTGCTGATGCGCTTTATGGAGAACAGCTCCAGCTGGCACCGGGTGGCCCCCACCGCAGCGGTGTGGCAGGCGCTGGCAGCACTGTTGCTGCTGAGCAGCCTTGCCCGGGCGCTGTACCTGCCAAAGCCGGAAAACGGCCGCACCCTGTGCGCCGCCGGTCTGGCAGCACTCTGCCTGTGCCTGTGCTGGGAGCTGCCCCATGCAGCGGTCCTGGCGGTTGGAGCAGCGGCAGAACCGGCCCTGCTGCCGGAGCTGTTTGCCGCGCTGGCACTGTGCTGCGTGGGAGCGCTGGGCGGCGTGTGCGCCGCAGCCTGCGCACGGCGTCCGGAGTGACGAAAACACCGCCCGTGCTCTTGGTGTAATTGCCCAAAACGGGAAAGGGAAATTCGATAAAATCGTACAAAAGCAAAAAATGATGGATTTACCTTGTTAATTTTTTGGCAGAGACTTGAAAGTTTCTGCATTTTGGTCTAAAATAAAGATACCGTGATTTATCCATTTTAGGGTAAAAACAATTAGGAGGTACTATTAACATGGCTGTTAGAGTTGCTATCAATGGTTTCGGCCGCATTGGCCGTCTGGCTTTCCGTCAGATGTTTGACGCTGAGGGTTACGAGGTCGTCGCAATCAACGACCTGACCAGCCCCAAGATGCTGGCTCACCTGCTGAAGTACGATACTGCTCAGGGTTCTTTCTGCGGCAAGATCGGCGAAGGCAAGCACACTGTCGAGGCTACCGAGGACTCCATCATCGTTGACGGCAAGGAGATCAAGATCTACGCTGTCAAGGACGCAAAGGATGCTCCCTGGGGCGAGCTGAACGTTGATGTCGTTCTGGAGTGCACCGGCTTCTACACCAGCAAGGAGAAGAGCATGGCTCACATCCAGGCTGGCGCAAAGAAGGTCGTTATCTCTGCTCCTGCCGGCAAGGATCTGAAGACCATCGTCTACTCCGTCAACGAGAAGACCCTGACCGCTGAGGATCAGGTCATCTCCGCTGCTTCCTGCACCACCAACTGCCTGGCTCCCATGGCTAACACCCTGAACAAGACCTACCCCATCGTTTCCGGCATCATGACCACTGTTCATGCTTACACCGGCGACCAGATGATCCTGGATGGTCCTCAGCGCAAGGGCGATCTGCGCCGTGCTCGTGCTGGTGCTCAGAACATCGTTCCCAACACCACCGGCGCTGCTAAGGCAATCGGCCTGGTCATCCCTGAGCTGAACGGCAAGCTGATCGGCTCTGCTCAGCGTGTGCCCGTTCCCACCGGTTCTACCACCATCCTGGTTGCCGTTGTCAAGGGTAAGGACGTTACCGTTGAGTCCATCAACGCTGCCATGAAGGCTGCTACTTCTGAGTCCTTCGGCTACAACGAGGATCAGATCGTTTCTTCCGACGTTATCGGCATGCGTTACGGCTCTCTGTTCGACGCTACCCAGACCATGGTCGCTAAGATCGACGACGACACCTACCAGGTCCAGGTCGTGTCTTGGTACGACAACGAGAACTCTTACACTTCTCAGATGGTCCGTACCATTAAGTACTTCGCTGAGAACTGCTAATGACGTTCTTCCGTTAAAAATCGCCTGATTTGTCTGCCGGAGTTTGTCTTGCTCAACTACGAACAAGCTTGACTTGGTACGACAACCATATCTAGGAATTTTTCGCCCTTCTTTTTGTGGTCCGCCGCAAAAGGAAGGGTGTTTTTTTATGTGTTTGAAAGAGCTTCGGGACGAATTTTTGTATGACTGTGAATGCCGCCACCTAGCAAAAGGGTCTCTGCGGAATTATCGGGCATCTACCCGGTTCTTGCTGGAATTTCTGGAGCGGAAGCAGATCACGGAACTGGAGGATGTGCGCCCACGGCACCTTCGGGACCTGATGAAGGAAAAGCAGGATGCAGGCAATACGCCCCGGTACATCAACGATCTGCTGAAGGTCTGGCGCACTTGGTTCAACTATCTGGTGGAGGAGGGCTATTTGGAGGAGCGAGATAACCCAGCCAAAAAGGTAAAGCCACTGCGGCAGCCCCGGACCATCATTGATACCTTTACCGCAGCAGAAATGAAGCGGATGATCCAGTTTTACGACGGCAAGGATTTTCTGGAGGTGCGGAACAAGACCATCATCATGCTGCTGTTTGACACAGGAATGCGCTGTAACGAGATGATCCTGATGGAGCCCGAGGACATCAAACCGGATTACATTCTGGTGAAGCATGGCAAGGGCGGCAAGGAACGTGTGGTTCCTAAATCTCCGGCACTGTCCAAGCAGCTCATCAAATACTGTGCGCTCCGGGATGGCTACCGGAAAGAATGCCCCACCTGCCACAGAAACCTTTTCCTCAGCAAAACAGGCAAGCCCCTCACGGATGAGGCAGTTGCTCGGATGTTGAAGCACGCTGCAGAGGAAGTGGGAGTCTCCTCCTCGGTACGGGTCAGCCCCCACACCTGCCGCCATACCTTCGCTCAGATGCAGCTGAAGAATGGCCTGGACCTGTACAGTGTCTCTCGCCTGATGGGGCACGTCAATATCATGATCACCCAGCGGTATCTGTTGGGCATCAAGGATAAGGACATTGTGGACCGGGGCACCCAGACCAGCCCCTTGATGAACCTGTAAAAGAATAGAAGATCGTGTGAATAGGAGCAGTTCCGCCGGGTGGTGGGGCTGCTTTTTTGTTTAAACATTGTTAATTCGATTATGTAAGAGAAAACAACAGAAAGCAGAAAATGCAATTGACGTCAAATGACGTATACACAATGAAAAAACGAAAATATAAAGAAGTGCTGAACGGAGTCAATATCTGTTTATGAATAGAAACATTATGACTTGAGAAATAATGAACAAAATAGACGATGATGTGAAGAAAATGTTCATACCAAAGAAAAGCTGTGGAACGCATATATATTATATAATAATGTACTCATATTTTTATAATAAGGTGAGGTGAATGACTTTGACAAAGAATGAGCGCAAAACTTCGTGATTTTTTGCTGATTTAGAATTCAGAAATCCTAATACGAAAAGCAACATTTTGGATTCAACAGGATAGATTCAAATGACTGAGGAAAGTGCAGGAGTGGAAATCGAGAGCTTTGACAACAGTAGTATACGGAAATTGGGTTGGGCACAATAGCGGAGTTGATTCCAATAATACGATATAACCAGTAAGTTAATATGTTGTAGATTGGGCTGCTGATATGAAACGTGACGATAAAACTGAATACCTAGTGTTTTGATATGATATGCCACGGATTACGGGGGCAAAACAAACCAACAAAATTACATAACTAGTATTTAGATAGGCTGATTGTGTGGGTGGCAGAAGGGAGCGAGCAGCTCTTGACAGTTTTAACGACCTATGATATGGTGTTTGTGTGGACGCAAACACGCCTGCAAGCCTCTACAACGGATTTTTACAGATGGCGTAGAGCTTTACGGCAAAAATCTGGAAAACGAGCCAGAAGTGCCTTGTAGCCAGTATGGTGAAGCTTTTTCAAAAAGCCACTGGACAAATCCTTCGAGGTGTGATATGCTTATGCACCCACGGAGGAGAGCGCAGCCGGCAAGCCCCGGACGAGCTCGACATCCCGACAAGCGTGCCCTGTGTGTGGGGGCAGTGACCGAGGCGACTCGCAAGCTGACCCTGAACGGCGGAGCAGGCGGCTGCCCTGTGAAAGCGGGGTGGAGCACCTTGAAAACTGAACATCGTCAAAAATTTATTTGGACAAGGAGGAATGTGAACATGGAAAAAAATGACATTTTCAATACGAATCTGCTGCAGTTGCCCCTGAAGGCACAGGTGGCTGACGAGGGGGTGGTACAGGATACTGCACCCGTTGCAGAGCCCACGGCCCCTGCCATGGGAGAGGGGCGTGTGCTGGATATGCTGGCCCAGGACGGAGGAGTGCTCCGGCGGCTGAGCAACGTGACACCTAAAAAATGCGAGAAGCTGGCCTCCGGGTTCCTGCACCGTGGCGAGATCACGCTGCTTTGCGGTGATGGAGGCGTAGGCAAGGGGCAGTTCGTGGCGCAGATTGCAAAGTCGCTGACGACGGGCGAGCCCACAGAGTTTTTCCCCCAGGCATCTGAAGGGACGGGCAACATTGTGATCTTGGCAGGTGAGGACCCTATCGACACGGTGCTGTGCCCACGGATGGATGCCGCAGGGGCGGATCTGAACAAGGTTGCTGTGATCGCTCCCGATACATACTACGAGGAGATGCATAAGATGCCGCAGCTTGGGGACCCGGACCTGATGAATTGGATCGCCGCAGGGGACCCACTGTTGCTGGTCATCGACCCGTTTCAGGCATTTTTACCAGATTCTGTCAATCTAAACAATCGTCAGCAGATCCGGAATTTGCTTCAGCTGTTGCGGATGCAGGCGCAGCAGCACGGGTTTGCGATCCTGCTGGTGACCCATACCAACAAAAGTCCAGGTGCGTGTGGGCGCAAACGCCTCAATGGCTCGGGCGAGCTTTGGGATACTGCCCGCAATGTGCTGATCATGGGTCATGCAAAGAACGGCAACAAGATCTATGTCTCTCACGAGAAGAGCAGCTATGATGCCCCGGCAGACACGATCCTTTTTACCACGGAGACGGTGACGGTCAAGGGGGTTGAGACGGCAAGGGCAAAATTTGACTCGACCTCGGATTGGAAGGATGAGGATTTTTGCCGGGAAAAGCCGGATCGGGCGGCTCCGAAGTATGCAGGTGTTCAGAGCAGGATCCTGGCCATGCTGAATGCCGCCCCGGACAAGTGCATGGTCAGCAAGGAACTGCAAAGGCTGGTTCAGGAGGAAACTGGATGCAGTGACAGCACCTATAACCATGCTCGCAGTGATCTGAGCCGTGTGGGGATCGTCAAAAACATTCGGCAAAAGACGCTAGAGGGTGGCTGCTGCTGGGTTACGGGCCTTGAACAGGGTGCTGCGGTGGCATAACGATTGCAAGATTGCAAAGTTGGATAAAAACAGCGATGCAAAGAACATAAACGAGCATTGCAACCTTGCAAGGCTGTGGTGCTTTGCAAGGAAAAGGCCGTTGTATGGGGGCAGAAAGGAGGAGAAAGTGTGTGGTGTTGGAAACAGCTTGAAATCCCATAGACCTGGTAGGTGATTGGCTGGACTGATTCCTGGGTCACTGGGGGCAGGCGGCTAGACCGTCTCAAAATTCAATAAAGGAGGGATTACAGGATGGATAGCTCATAGGGCCTGGGCCGTGTATCGCCTGAAAAAACAATGGTAAAAAATAAGGGAGGCATTCTATGCTAAAGATTTTTGACAACTACTATCTGGACGCAAGCAGTGTGTGCTATATGCTGAAAAAAGCTCATGTGAAAGGTGACGGCAAGCTGGAGTACGATGTCTGTACCTACCACACCAGGCTGGAGGAGGCGTTGGCGGAAGCTGTGCGGCGTGGGCTCCGAGAGGGGGTCGCAGGCGAGAAGCTGACGGAATGGGAGCAGCTGTGCGGCGAACTCCGGCGGCTGAAGAGTGAGGTCCAGGGGCTGCTGGAGGCTATCAGCCCTGCAGACAAGGCTCTGGACTTGGCTCTGAAGAACGGAAACAATTGTGCATAAATAGGAGGGACTATATGCTGGAACTTTACTTTAATGATGGAAATTTTCTGCCCGAGAGCCGTGAAGAGGAGCAGTCCGCAGAGACGGTGCTCAACATCATGCTGGCTGGAAAAACGACCGACACGGAGATGTGTATCTGGCCCTGTTTTTACCATGCGCCCATGTGCAAGGGGGTGCTGATCAATCTGGACGACGGCACAACGCTGCGGATCAAGCCTACCCTGAATGAGGTGGGAGAGCCGGAGCTGCTGATCGGATGCGTGACGGAGGAGACTGTCGAGGAGGTGTACCAGAGGGCCTCGAATTACGACTTTGATGAGCCATGTGCTGGTAATATGCCATCGTAAACAAAAATGCCTGACCCATGCAAGGCGTTTATCGGTAAAAATCTGTGATAAAGGTGGGCAACAGCTATCGAATCGTCTGCGAAGGACTGATGGAATGGCTCAAGGCACAAAAGGTCAATAACACCCCGGAAGGTGCTACATAAAAAAGGAGATTAAAATGAGCTTTTTAAAGGATGTATTTCAGACCGCTGACGAGATCAAGCAGAGTCAGGAGAAGTTAAAGGATGCCGTAGATGCAAGCAGTCGTCAGGCGGCAGCACTCAAGGCAAGGTCCCATGCACAACAGTAAAACAAAAACCGCCTTACCTGGTCGCAACAGGTAAAGCGGCTATAGGGACGGGAATGATGTGTGATGCTCATTCTCATTCCTATAATACCATAGAACAAGGCGTTTGAACAGAGATTTTTCTGGGCAAGCGCATACAAACCGGCGCATGGTCTGGCAGGATGGCTGGGCTGTGCGCCTCATTATTATAGGAGGACCAGACGCAATGAAAACGGCTATAGAGAAACCAGTGACGCCTGGCGGTGTCTTTGATCATCTGATGGTGCCCCAGGGGGACGAGCCGGAATTTCACCCCTCCAAGGACCCAAAGACGATGACCGTGCAGGAGTCCTTAGAGGAGGTAGACAGATTTCTGTGCTGGAATAGGATGACCCCAGAGGAGAAGCGGGCGGAGCAGGAGGCACAGAGGGCGGCCAGCCACGCCACGGAGCAAGCCGCCGGGGATATCCCCTGTACTATGAGACCGGAGAGGGTGCCAGACACCCCACAGGACACGGTATGGGAGGACTTGACGGACGCTCCACAGGACGTTGTGCGAGCTGATGTGTTGGACACCTCAATGGGCGGTATGTTGGAGGCTGTGCCGAGCAACGGTGCACCAGAAAGAGCTGCAGACACGATGCCGGACGATGTCCCGGACGCCACAGAGGTAAATGTGCCAGGGAGGGAAGCAGATACTGTGCCGGATGGCCCACCGGACGATCTCCCAGACACTGTAGAGGGGAACATGCCGGATGTGGTAGGAGCCTTGACAGCACAGGAAAAGGCGGGAAATGAAACCGTACAGGGTGTGCCAGAGGTGGAGGTGGTGCCCCCGGAAGCAATTGTGCCATTGGGACAGATAGGAGAGGACGTCCCGGCGGCGGAGGAACGGTGGGCGTATGCCTCGGAGCTGATCGGTGATGCGTTCCAGCATTGGGGAAATGGAAGAGTCCTTTTGGATATGGGGACCGGACGAGGCAAGAGCGAATTCGTTATCCGGAAGATGGCTGGATGGGCGGTTGATCAATTTTTGGAGGGAAATTGTGACAACCGGATCCTTATGCTTTGCCCATTGATGCTTTTGCATGAAGATCTGGAAAACCGACGCAGGGAAGAATACTTGACAGTGTTCGGCGATGCTTCGGAAGAGGAATGGGACCTGTATGAAGAGGTCTTAACCGTTATAACCTACCAGAAACTTGAGCAGCTCTGTAAAGGAGACGCATCCGATCATAGAAGCCTTCAGAAGCTATTGGACAGACATCGAATTATCATTGCGGATGAATGCCACTACTGGTCCGAGTTCTCAGCCTTCAACATCAATACACACTATTCATTTGATACCCTCCTACAGGCAGAGAAAAATCATACCGTGATTTATATGAGTGCGACCGGGCGGGATACTTGGAAACTTCTGGAAGAAAAAGGCGGTCCAACGCAGCTTGAACGGATCTATAGGTTGCCACAACACTATGAGTACGTCAAAGCCGCCTATTTCTATGCCCGACACAATCTGGTGACAATTTTGAAACGCCTTCCAGTGGGTGAAAAAGCGATCGTGTTCGTGGAGCTTGGTGATGATCTGGCTGAAATGGAAACAATATTTGGCGACACAGCCGCCTATTATTGTTCACCTTTCAACGAAAGATATCGGAAAAAGTACAGCGATTTGTCGGTCTGCATAAAGGATGGTCAGCAGCTAAAGGATATTCTGTTCACGACAAAGGCTATGGGTGTGGGAATCGGGTTGAAAGATCGGGGAGTGAAGCATATTTTTATCGACCAATGGAATCCTCTGGAAATAGCTCAGTCACTTGGACGCAAGCGTTCCTTGGATGCAGATGACACCTGTACTGTTTATTTCAGGGATTATAGTCTTGACTGGTATTGGGGCACAAACAGTGGGTTGAAAAAGTTTCGCAGCATGCTATTGAACAAGTATTTGCCAGCGCAGGCGTACATGGCGGGGGAAGAAGAATTTGATAAATACCTGCATAGTGACAATCCGGAAGTGATTCAAAAGAAAATCGATAAGAGCAAAATTTTGGAACACAATGTAGTCACAGGATACCATATCAATCCGCTGGGGCTTCAACAGGTAGAGCACGATATCGAAATGCTTGATGACATTATGAGCTCAACGAATTATCCTGAGTCATTTATGAAGTATGCGATGTTTAACCTACACCAACCCATCAAAGCGTATCGGTTCAAGGATTTGGAAGATTGGCTCTATGCGCACCTCAATCAACCGATGGATCCAGAGGAAATGACAGAAAAAATTATGAGTTTTGGCTATATTGAAAGATATCAAGGGAGAGAGCCGGGTCAGATGGGGTTGAACAGATTTCTTCCATGTTATGGTGTTAAGATTGTAAGTGATAGAGAGAATAAGAGAAATGAGAATCGCAATAAAACTTTCTGGACTTTGATTAAACAGTGACTATAGCTGGTGGCGCAAAATTTGGTATAAAGTATATATATAAATAGCAAAAAATGCGCCAAGCTGCCTTTTAGTCATATATAAAGGAAGTCACAATACACGACAACCCTGACCCTGTACCAAACAGTACATACCCAAAAGAGCCCTGCTAGAGTGTGACATTGGTGGTGCACTTATCTGCTTTTGATGCAGCTTTTCCCCTGGAAATTCCTACTGGGCAGAGGATCTGGTCTGACGTTGGAATGCACAGGGTCCTTCGCCTTACGATAGTGTGGAACGCCACCGCTGGCTTTCTTTACTTTGTGAAACAGGACCTCCGGCCTGCCATGAAACCTTGGGTCTGACAATAGGATAACGGATTATGTATCCAATTTATAGTACTTATAAGAGGGGCTGTGGAAAATCTTGTGAGGCTCTGGGTGGTGGTGCCTTGATTGCCTGCTTCCCTGTCCATGGAATAGGGTGCCCCCTGTGATCGCTACCCGGCTCCCGGCGGAGGAGAGAGTAATAACTCCTATATGGGGTGGAGAAAAGGCGTTTTTCCCTCTACGGACCCCGGGGGTGGTTAAAAATCTGAAATAAGCGTCCAATATAGTAGGAAGGGGGAGTTGTAAAATCTCCCCAGCACAGGTCAAAAATAGACAGGTGCCCTTTACAGAGGAGAGGGTAGAACCAGAAAATTAAGGCGTAGAGCCGGCTTTTTTGCAGGTGGAAAGACGATATTGGAGAATCTTGGATACAATATGGAAAAAAAACTGATTTTACGGACCCTTTTTTGGAGGCGTCTGAACCACAAACCTACCGCAAAATCTTGTAACATAATGGGATTTATGGTAGAATAGTGGTTGTGATGAGAAAAAGATCCAAGAAGTCATGGCATCTTTTCCCACGGGGATGAAAGGTGCCCCTGGAGTTGCGGCTGGGGATAACCCGACGGTCTCTGCGATTGCACATAACCAGCAAGAAACCGCCTGATTGAAAGCGATGGTACAATAACTTCCTGATTTTGGCTCGAGAGGGCTAGCTTGCAGCCTGAGCAGCGCAAGAAAGTGCCCCACGGGACCTCTAATGACACAGGAAGATGAAACCTGCTAAAACAGTGTGGCCGCACCGCATTTGAAATGACCCTGGACGAATCTGTCGCCCGGGGTTTTTATTTGCCTGGAAGTGGATAACGACGAAAATGTCGGGGCAAGCGGCTTCATGGTCCTCAAAATGGCTGTAAAAAGAGCCGGAAGCGTTGAATCGAGAACAAAGGAGTAGTTAGGGAATTATGACAAAAATTCGGCACGATGTAATGTTGAGACTCGTAAAGGTACTGGATGTGGTGATGATCACACTTCCGTTTGCGGCTTGCTGGATCTGGTACTATGCGGCAAAAACACCGATGAATGGAGCTTGGCAGGGCCATGCAGTTATTTTGGGCCTGTATGCGGTGCTGTTTATTCTGCTGGGCAAGACCTATGATGCATTCTGGATGTCCATGCAGCGAGTTTCCGAGCTGGTTTACGGTCAGATCCTTGCAGCGATGGCCACAGATGGCATCCTCTATATTGTCATTTGCCTGATGTTCACGAAGCTGTGCAATCTTCTGTCGGGAATCGCTGCTATTGTTGGGCAGTTGGTGTTTGACAGATTTGACAAGGTCAGATAATCAATGAAAATTGAAATCAATAGGAAAGGATAAAACGGAGCGGGGAAACTCGCTTCAGAGGGAAGAATCGTGGAGATGAATCGAAAATCAAACCGGTGGCCGCTGGTCATCTATGACCTCGCCATTATGCTGGCGCTGGATCTGTTGATGGTGTTGTTCTATGTCACCACACAGGCACTGAGTTGGCAGAGCGTTGTGCTGCACGGCATCGTTTCGGCGGTGTGCGTATTTACGGTGCGGTATCTGGGCAAAATCTATCAGCAGATCTGGCGCTACGGCGGGATCCAGTGCTATATCCGTCTGCTGGTGACTGACGCCGCAGCGTTCGTGGCTGAGCTGATGGTGGAATGGAGTCTGGCACACGCGCTTGGGGTGCAGGCGGTCAGCTTTGCACGGCTGCTGTCGCTGGCCTGCATGAATCTGCTGGCTGCGCTGGCAATGCGCATGGTCTACCGCTACGCCTTCAAGTGCGGAAAAGAGGACACCCGGCAGGGGAAATTCCTGCGTTTTCTGCTGAAGGTCTTTGCAGGCGAGGAACTGACCCATGAAATGCCGGAGGCGGTACAGAAAATCAAGATTGCCATCATCGGTGCCGGTCGTGTGGGCGTGAATCTGGCAGAGGAGCTGCTGGGCAACGCCAATGCAAACTATATCCCGCGCTGCTTCGTGGATATCAGCGAGGAAAAGGCTGGCCGTTCTATCCACGGTATTCCGGTGCTGATGGAAAGCGAAGCCACATTGGAAACGCTGCGCAAGCATGAGGTACAGGAGGTTGTGTTCGCCATCCAGAACCTCAGCGATGAAAAAAAGCGGGAACTGTATACCCGGTATATCAATGCCGGTTATAAGGTAAAAGTCTACGACTACCCCGTGATGCAGTCCGCAGGCAAGAAACGTTATCTGCGTGAGTTCGATATCGAAGAGTTGCTGTTCCGCAAGCAGATCAAAATTTCGGACGCAAAGACCAGTGCTTATTACCGCGACAAGGTGGTGCTTATCACGGGCGGCGGCGGTTCCATCGGCTCGGAGCTTTGCCGTCAGCTGGCAAAAATGAGCCCCCGGCAGATCATCATTCTGGATATCTACGAGAACGGTGCCTACGATGTGCAGCAGGAACTGAAAATCGCATACGGCAACGCCCTTGACCTTCAGATCGAGATCTGCTCCATCACCCATAAGGCGGCGCTGCGCAAGGTCTTTGAGAAATACCACCCGCAGATCGTCATCAATGCGGCAGCGCACAAGCACGTTCCCTTGATGGAAAAGAATTGCGTGGAGGCTATCTATAATAATGTGTTCGGCACTCGGAACCTCGTGGAGTTGTGCGAGGAATTCGGTGTGCAGCGCTTCATGATGGTGTCCACCGATAAGGCGGTCAACCCCACAAACGTCATGGGGGCGACTAAGCGTATGTGCGAGATGATTGTGCAGAGCGCCAGCACTTGGGGCAATGTGGTCTACAGTGCCACCCGGTTCGGCAATGTGCTGGGCTCCGCTGGATCGGTCATCCCGCTGTTCAAACGGCAGATCGCCAACGGTGGTCCCGTGACCCTGACCGATAAGCGCATCATCCGCTACTTCATGACCATCCCGGAGGCATCTCAGCTGGTGCTGCAATCTGGTCCCATGGCAAAGAACGGCGAGTTGTTTGTGCTGGATATGGGCCAGCCGGTGAAGATCCTGGAACTGGCTGAAAACATGATCCGTCTTTCCGGTGCACAGGGCATCGAGATCGTAGAGACCGGTCTGCGTCCCGGCGAAAAGCTCTACGAGGAGCTGCTGGTCAAGACGGAAGAGTTGGATAAAACCGACAACAGCCTGATCTTTATCGAAAAAGACGCACCTCTGCCCAAGGAGGAGATCGACCGCAAGCTGGCTATGCTGCAGGATGCTGTAGCCTCCAACGATGACGATACGGCGCGCAAGGCTCTGAAGAGGGTCGTGCCCACCTACCGCTCGCCTGAGGAAGTAAACGCTATGGCGGAGCAGGCAGAGGAAATGAAGATGCAAAAGCGCTTTGCTACTGTTTAAAACAAATGCATATACAAGAGGAAGGAATTGATTAAGATGAAAGATTGGCTGCACAAGTTGACCAAACGTCAAAATATCGTAAAAGCACTGATGATGCTTTTTGATGCAATCGCGGTAAATATGGCGTATTATCTGGCCTTGGTCCTGCGTTACTATGTTCGGTTTCAGTTTGACCCGGACTCCGTACGCTTTCTTGAGGGTTTCTGGCAGTTTGCACCATATTATACAGTTCTGACGATTGCTGTTTTTTATGTTTTTCGTCTTTACAATACGATGTGGAGATTTGGTGGACTTCAGGATCTGATCCGAATTCTCATGGCGTGTATTGCAACAAGCATCATTCAGGTGGCTGGGACGCTTCTGTTTTTCACAAGAATGTCGCTTAGCTACTATGTACTGGGTTTTATTATCCAGTTTTGCCTGATTGCAGGCGGGCGCTTTGCTTATCGGCTGTATCTGATGGAGCACAGCTACATTGAAAACCAACGCAATGCAAAGACAAATGCAATGATCATCGGTATTGGTCCTATCGGTCAGTTTGCGAGAAAACAGATTGAAGAAGATACTACGATGAAGGTCGTTTGTCTGGTAAGCAATTCGGAGGAAGCAGCACATCAGTATCTAAATGGCGTGCCCGTTGTGAACGGACTTGATGATTTGGAAAGCATTATCAAGGAAAAGAAAATCGGATATATCGTTATTGCAGATGAAAAGCTTGAGGAAAGCGCCGATAAACGAATCAAAGAACTCTGCGATGCTGAAAATATTGAGGTGCAGGACTTTATCGAGTACCTGCAGAACAATAATGACAGTGAAACCCCGGTGACGCTGCAAACCAATGACGAGGGTGCTCGAGTGATTCCTTTTAGCCCGCCGGATATTACGGACAAGGAAATCAAGGAAGTTTGCAAGGCCATGAAGTCTGGCTGGATTACTACTGGTCCTAGAACCAAGGAGCTGGAAAGAAAACTTGCCAAGTATTGCCATACTTCGAAGGTTGTGTGCCTGAATTCGGCTACCGCATCCGAAGAACTGAATTTCCGGGTTTGCGGCATCGGCGAAGGCGATGAAGTGATCGTTCCGGCATATACATATACAGCATCGGCATCGGCGGCTATCCATTGTGGCGCGAAGGTTATTTTCGTAGACAGTCAGAAAGACAACTGTGAAATGGACTACGACAAGGTCGCTGCTGCTATTACAGAAAAAACAAAGGCGATAGTTGCAGTCGATCTTGGCGGCATCATTGCCGATTATGACAAGCTGTTTGATATTGTGGAACGTAAGCGTGCCCTGTTCAACCCGAAGAAGGGCGATGACCTTGGCGCACGGATCCAGCAGGCGGTTGGTCGTGTGCTGATTTTTGCTGATTGTGCGCACGCACTTGGCGCGCAGTGGCATGGAAAGATGGCAGGTGAAATTGCAGACTTTACGGATTTTTCGTTCCATGCTGTCAAGAATTTCACCACTGCCGAAGGCGGTGCAGCCACTTGGCGTGATATTCCGGGTATCGATAACGAAGAAATGTATCATCAGTACCAGTTGTACAGTCTGCATGGTCAGAGTAAGGATGCACTGGCTAAAACAAAACTGGGTGCTTGGGAATACGATATTGTTGGACCTTGGTATAAGTGTAATATGACGGATATCATGGCAGCGATCGGCCTGAAACAGTTTGACCGTTATCCCGGTTTGCTGGCTCGTCGTCATGAGATCATCAAGCGTTATGATGCAATGTGCGACGAACTTGGAGTTATGCATCTAATCCATGAGGGTAAGGATTATTGCAGTTCCGGGCATCTATACTTGACGCGTGTTCCGGGCATCAACGAGGCACAGCGGCAGGAGATTATCGTAAAGCTGGCCAAGATGGGCGTTTCGACGAACGTTCACTACAAACCCCTGCCTATGATGACTGCTTATAAGGCATACGGTTGGGATATCAAGGACTTCCCCAACGCTTATGACTATTATCATAATCTGATCACTTTGCCGCTGCATACACGTCTGACGGATGAGGATGTGGACTACGTTATCAAGTGCTATAAAAAGGTCGTAAAAGACTATGTGAAACCTGCCGCCGCTGAATCGGCAAAGGAACCGGCAATGGTCTGAGATGAGTTTGTGAGGAAACGATCGTGCTAAAAGAGTGGAGCAAGCTACCGGAATATATGCAAAGCCCGGAGGTGCGGGAATATTATGAAATTTTACAGAAGCGAAAAGTGGGACTTGCGCTGAAGCGCTTGTTCGATATTGTTGCAGGTCTGTGCATATTGGTGCTCACGTTTATTCCGATGGCAGTTATCGCAGTTTTGATAAAGTTAGATACTCCGGGTCCGGTTTTTTATCGTCAGGAGCGAGTAACTACATACGGCAAGAAATTTCGCATCCATAAGTTCCGCACAATGGTCAGCAATGCAGATAAGATTGGTACTGCGGTTACGGTAGGCAATGACAGCCGCATTACCAGAGTGGGAGCAAAGTTGCGGGATTGCCGGTTGGATGAGTTGCCACAGCTGCTTGATGTTCTTAGCGGGAATATGAGTTTTGTTGGCACACGTCCGGAGGCTACCAAATATGTAGAGCAGTACCAGCCGGAATACTACGCCACTCTGCTTCTCCCTGCAGGAATCACCAGTGAAGCCAGCATCCGGTACAAGGATGAAGCCAAGCTTTTGGACGCGGCAGACGATGTGGACCGTGTGTATATTGAAAAAGTCCTTCCGGGAAAGATGAAATACAACCTTGAAAGCATCCGTCATTTCAGCTTCTGGAGAGAAATTGCCACGATGTTTCGCACAGTAGAAGCTGTAATGGGAAAAAGCTATGCGGAGGAGGAAATTGCCTGATGATAGAAGGTATGGTCTCAATTATTATGCCGTCTTGGAATACTGGGCGGCTTATAGCGGAATCGATTCAATCTGTAATAGATCAGACCTATCCAAACTGGGAATTACTGATCGTGGACGATTGCTCTACTGACAATACGGATGAAGTGGTTGACGGATTCCATGATGAGAGAATTCGATATTTTCATAATGAAAGAAACTCGGGTGCTGCACTGACACGCAATTATGCCCTGCAAAAAGCCAGAGGCGAGTGGATCGCTTTCTTGGATTCGGATGACCTCTGGATGCCTGAAAAATTGGATCATCAGCTCAATTTTATGAAGGAAAACCATTACGTTCTGTCTTACACCGAATACGAGAAAATAGATGAAGAATCTCAGCCGTTAAACATATACGTCTCTGGTCCGGAAAAAGTCAGCCGTCGCAGAATGTATCATTATGATTACATTGGTCAACTTACAATGATGTACAGCGCAAAATACTTTGGCCAGATTCAGATAAAAGACATCAAAAAGAATAATGACTATGCAATTCGACTGCAGCTCTATAAAAAGCCGGATACATGTGCCTATCTGCTGAAAGAAAATCTGGCAAAATACCGTGTTCGGAAAAACAGTATCAGTCACGATAAATTCAGAAAAAAATTCAAAAGCCACTATGATTTATTCCACCTGTGCGATGAAAAATCTGCACTGGTTGCAATATGGTTTGCATGCTGGAATATGTGGTACGGGGTTTGGAAGAAAATCAAGTACGAAAAGGAAATTTGAGATGCTATTCTATGATTATAAAACATATTCTGTTGCGATAGGCGAATAGGTTGGATGTAAAAAATGATAGGCAGAGAGGTAAAGTTGTGAGCACAAAAGTCTGTGTGATTGGTCACTTTGGGTTTGGCAAGGAAATGCTGAACGGTCAGACGATAAAAACGAAAATCGTTACAGCAGAACTTGAAAAACAGCTTGGCACAGAACAAATAGTAAAAGTTGACACACACGGTGGTATGAAGGCTTTACCTCGTGTGATGATTCAAACATTCAAAGCCTTTTGCCAATGTGAAGATATTGTTATTTTTCCGGCACATAATGGTCTCCGATTTTTTGTGCCGATCTGTACCGGATTCAATTGCTTTTTTCATAGAAAATTACATTATGTGGTTATTGGTGGATGGCTTCCAAAGTTTATTCAGTCACGAAAAAAACTTGCAGAACAGTTAAGAGCTTTTGATGGCATCTATGTGGAAACCAGAACAATGAAAAAAGCACTGGAAAGCGATGGTTTTCACAACATATTGATCATGCCCAATTTTAAGGATATTCGCATTCTTACAAAGGATGAACTGGTCTATCCTATCGGCGAGCCCTATAAACTTTGCACATTTTCTCGTGTTATGAAAGAAAAGGGCATTGGTGATGCAGTAGAAGCGGTGAAGTCCATCAACAGGAAATTGGGAAGGGCTGCTTTTGAACTAGACATCTATGGGCAGATAGATAACAATCAAGTTGAGTGGTTTGACAAATTAAAGGCAGCGTTCCCTGAATATATCAGATATAAGGGACTCGTGCCGTTTGACAGAAGTGTAGAAGTGCTGAAAGACTATTTTGCACTTCTATTTCCGACAAGATTTTTCACAGAGGGTATTCCTGGAACTATTATAGATGCTTATGCAGCTGGTGTGCCAATAATCTCTGCTAAATGGGAAAGCTTTGAGGATGTTGTAGATGATGGAGTGACAGGTTTTGGATATCAGTTTGGCAATCGGATAGAGTTGGAATACCTTCTTTTGAAAATACAGAAGAAACCAGAACTAATAATTCAAAAGAAAATAAATTGCATATCAAAAGCAGCTTGTTATCTTCCACAAAGCGCAGCTGAGCTGTTACTGGACGCATTAAACTGAAAGAAACGGATGGTGAAAAAGATGAATCAGTCGTTTAAGCAGGACTACTATCGAATGACGGGAAAGCCATGGAATCTTTGTTCGTACTTGAATTTGTTGTTTCGGTATGATTTGCGATATCTGAGGCATTTAAGAACTCGTCGGGGAAAAGTACACACACTGTTTTCGCTCGGATTCAGCCGTAAGTACGGTTTGGAAATATTATCTGAAAATATTGGGCAAGGCCTTTATATCGGACACGCACATAACATTAACGTGAGTCCGTATGATGTTATCGGTAAGAACTGTAATTTGAACAAAGGGTGCACGATTGGGCGCGAAAACAGAGGCAAACGCAATGGTGCACCAACGCTTGGCGATAATGTCTGGGGTGGAACCAATGCTATGGTTTGTGGAAAAATCAAAATCGGAAGCGATGTTATGATTGCTCCCAATTCGTTTGTGAACTTTGATGTTCCAGACCATTCTGTAGTTGTGGGAAATCCGGGAAGGATTTTCCACAAAGACTATGCTACAGAGGGTTATATAACAAATACAATCTGATTGAACGGTAAATTTTTTATGAAAGTTTTGCAAGTGATTCCGTCTTTTCGTATGGCAGGCGCTGAAATAATGTGCGAAAATCTTTGCTATGCGTTAAAAAAATGCGGCTGCGATGTGGTAGCGGTTAGCTTTTATTCAGAACGTACTGCAATTACAAGCAGAATAGAACAAGCAGGGATCCGTCTTGTCTACCTGGATAAGAAATTGGGACTGGATATATCTGTATATCAAAAGCTCTTTAAACTGCTAAAAAAAGAAAAGCCGGATGTCATACATACGCATATTGGAGCATCAAGATACGCTTTGCCGGTTGCATTTCTTTGTGGAATACCTGTCAAGATTCACACGGTACATAATGTAGCACAGCGGGAACAGGAAAAGGCTGGAAAAATGATTAATAATTTTCTTTTCAAGCATTGCAGCGTTGTTCCGGTTGCCTTGAGTGAAGAAGTAAAAAAAACAGTTGAAGAGGTTTACGGATTATCGGAGCAAAAAATCCCAGTTGTTTTTAATGGTATCGATCTTTCAAAGTGTCAAATAAAGATGAACTATGCAAAGAAGGAGACCTTTAAAATTCTTCATATCGGCCGCTTTATGGACGTGAAGAATCACGCACTTATCCTAAAAAGCTTTGCAGAATTTGCTGAGAAACATCCGGACGCAAGATTACAACTGATTGGTGATGGTGAACTTCGAAAAGAAATGGAGCAGCTAGCAGCAGAACTCGGCGTTGCCAAAGAGGTACAGTTCGCCGGCATACAGAGCAATGTTTATCCTTGGCTACATGATGCAGATGTTTTTATTCTGCCCTCTAAGTATGAAGGAGTACCGATGACGTTGATTGAAGCGATGGGGACGGGCTTACCGATTATTGCAAGTGCAGTGGGTGGAATCTCTGATATGCTGGAAGATGGGACGAGTGCGTTGCTGATTCAACCAACGCAGCAAGAATTAGAGTTTGCGCTGGAGAGGATATACAAGGATGAGGCTTTAAGAAGGAGCTTGGGAGAGAGTGCACTGAAAGCGTCAAAGAAATTTTCGTCGGTAGAAATGGCTCGAAAGTATATAGAGATTTACTTGAAAGGAATTTGAAATGAAGATTCTTTTTATTGCACCCGGAATGAGATTTGGCGGAGCAGAACGGGTGATGAGCATACTGGCGAATCAGTGGGTCCAGCGTGACATAGAAGTAAAGTTCTTGTTGAGCGAAACTGCGGCTGAAAGCTATTACTCCCTGGATGACAAAATCGAGCTTATCAGCATTTATGGAGATTTGAAGAACAAAAAGTGCAAAGCGTTAGCTGCCATACGGGAAATCAAGAAGCTGTGCAAAGAATGGCAACCGGACGTTGCACTTTGTTTTTATAATGATCTATGTGCCTTGACGGCAATTGCTTTGAGTGGTCTAAATATTCCGGTGCTCTATTCGGAACGCAATGATCCAACACGGACAAACCAAAGGAAAATTGACAAGATCTATCGGAAAATCGTTGAATACAGATGCGATGGTGTCGTTTTTCAAACAGAAGGTGCCAGAAGCTGCTATTCGGTGGCTGTTCAAAAAAAGTCCAGAGTAATTGTGAATCCCGTGGATATTTCTAAAATCCCATTCTGGGATGAGCGCAAAGAGGATAAATTTATAATATCTGTAGGTAGACTGACTTCACAGAAACGGCAGGATATTTTGATTGAGGCATTTTCAAAGATAGCTGATAAATATCCGGAATATCAGTTGAGGATATATGGAACAGGCGAGTTAAAAGAGTCCCTTCAAAAGCAGATCGAGGAAGCTCAATTGAGCGCAAGGATCGAATTGTACGGAACAGAGCCGAATGTGCTTGCTGTGGTTGCGAAATCATCGCTTTTTGTTCTCTCATCAGATTATGAGGGAATCCCGAATGTACTGGTAGAGGCAATGGCTATCGGTGTTCCGTGTGTTTCAACAGATTGCTCTCCAGGAGGTGCCAGAATGTTTCTCCAGAATGGAGTAAATGGATATCTGGTACCTTGTGCGGATGTAGATAGCCTTGCAAGTGCAATGGCGCAGATGCTCGAGGATAGAAGAGCGGCTTGTAGTTTCGGTCGGGCTGCATTGGAAATTCGAAATCAAATTGATGTGGAAAAAGTCTCACAGAAGTGGCTCGATTTTATATCTACTTGCATAAAGAAATAAGATGGAAAATACTGCACCGGATGAGCAAGGTGCTTTGAAATGGGAGTTATAGAGGAGATAAACGTTGAAAATCACGAAAACGCAAATAAGCCATTTAGCGATGCTACTGTTTTTTTCAGTAGCACTAAATTCGGACTGGAGTGAGCAATCGGTGCTTTGGTGGGGAAGTGTTTTGCTTGCTTTAGTGGCAGCATTTGCATCGCATCATTTCCAAATCAAATTTCATACAACACCACTAAAGGTGTGGTATGCAGCCTTTTTGGTGGTGTGTGTTCTCTCGGTCGGCTTTGCAATTGATCCAACTGCCAGCATTGAGACGATTAAGACACTGGTTGTTCTTATGGTGGTTTTGTTTCTTCTGGATGAGGAAATACAGACGAAGGTGCAACTGGAAGATTTTATGCGCATCTATATGGCAGCAACTGTTATCATGATGGTATATGTGTGCCTGAATATTAACCTTGCAAACTTCCAACTGGCACAGCACGGTGAGGCTGAAATGGGACGATGGAACGGCAATGATGTTGGCATGAAATGTGCGATTTTTCTGCTATTTGCGTTATACTTCCTTGATACAGATAAAAATTTCTGGAAGCGGCTGCTTCTGCTTTCAACGTCAGCTTTTTCGATTGTACTTCTTTATTACACAGCATCAAGAAAGTCCATTTTGATAGTTATAGCGGGCACTAGTATGTATTATTATATGAAACATCCAAGCAAACGCATACGCAATATTATAATGATTGCACTTGGAGTTTATGGTGCCTATATGGCAATGCTGAACGTTCCGGAACTCTATAATTCTATTGGATGGAGATTGGAAGGGATGATGGCACTTGCCACAGGTAAGGGAGCGGCAGATGGTAGTGCTTTGTTACGGTTGAAATATATTCAGGTTGGGTTATATGCGTTTAAAAAATCACCGATAATCGGTTATGGAATTGATAATTATCGTTTTATCAACAAGGCAATCACCGGGCATTTTACCTACTCACACAATAATTTCGTGGAATTGTTGGTTGGAGTAGGCATGGCTGGGTTTATAGTTTATTATTTTTACTTTGCGAAGTTGATGCTTGAATTTGTGATTTTCTATTTCAAGAAAAAAACTTCGTTGATTTTGAATATTACGTTGATTTGCTTCTTTTTGATATTTGCCATGCATGTTGCGGTGGTTTCTTATAATGATATAACTCAATATATTATGATTCTGTTTCTGTCTAAGGCGTTGACGCTTCAAAAGCAACAAATGCGTGCGACTGAAAGCAGAATATAAGAAGAAAGGTGCGATTATATTGAACAGGAGAATTTTTGACGCAGCCAAACGTAGGCATCTGTTGGACCTGATGCCAGACACTATGTACCTAAAATTGGCATATCGGGCGTGTATGGGCAGAAAGCTGGATTTGGATAATCCAAAAGCCTTCAATGAAAAACTTCAATGGCTTAAACTGCATAACAGAAAACCAGAGTATACCGTAATGGTAGACAAATATAAAGTACGAGAATACATTGCTCAAATGCTTGGTGAGGAGTATCTGATTCCGTTACTGGGTGTGTGGGATGATCCGGAGGATATTGATTTTGACGCTTTACCGAACCGATTTGTTCTGAAGTGTAATCATAACTCTGGTTTGGGAATGTGCATTTGCAAGGACAAAAGTAAACTGGATATCGCACATGTAAAAGAAGAATTAAAGAAAGGACTGAAACAAAACTACTATCTTAGTAGTCGAGAGTGGCCCTATAAAGATGTGCCGAGAAAAATTATCGCTGAAAAGTACATGGAAGATGCCAGTGGAGATCTGAAGGACTATAAATTCTACTGTTTTAATGGTGAGATGAAGTTTGTGATGATCAATTCTGATCGTAACACATCGAAACCTACGAGAGCGGACTATTTCGATAGAGACTTCAACTGGCTTGATTTTACTTGGGGATACAGTCATGCGGAGATTCATCCCCAGAAGCCTGAACAATTTGAGAAAATGGTTGCAATTGCCGAAAGGCTCGCAAAAGGACTGCCGCACATTCGAGTGGATCTATATGATTGCAACGGGAAAATCTATTTTGGTGAGTTGACATTCTTTGATGGAAGTGGATTTGATAAGATCGAGCCGGAGGAGTGGGAGTACAAAATCGGGAATATGTTAGAGCTTCCTCTAAAAAAAGTATGAGGTAATCGACGTGCAAAAAAAACTATTAGCTAAAAATACAATAGCATCATTGCTTGCGCAAATGACAGTTTTGGTCTGTGGCTTTATCCTCCCTAGAGTTTTTTTACAGAGCTTTGGATCAGAAGTAAACGGAATGGTCAATTCCATAGCGCAATTCCTTGGAGTGATTTCTTTTCTGGAATTAGGGGTTGGTGCGGTAGTGGAGTCCGCACTGTATAAGCCTTTAGCTGAGAAGAATAATGAGGAAATCAGCAGGGTGATGGCTTCAGCGAATAAGTTCTTTCAGAGACTTGCTCAAATTCTAGTGGTCTATGTTCTTGCGCTTATTTTCATCTATCCCTTCATTGCAAATCAAGGATTTGGATTTCTTTATACAGCAACTCTGATTTTAGCTATTTCGATTAGTTCATTTGCACAATATTATTTTGGAATAACAAATGCGCTTTTGCTGAATGCAGATCAACATGGATATATTCAGTATAATGCACAGACCGTTACAGTTATCCTGAATACAGTTATGTGCGTTGTTTTAATATCGGCAGGGGGGTCTGTTCAGCTTGTAAAACTCGTGTCATCTCTTATTTTCCTTGCTAGACCTATTGCGCTACGGCTGTATGTTGACAAGAAATATAAAATAGACTGGCATATACATTATGATGATGAGCCAATAAAGCAAAAGTGGAATGGCGTGGCACAACATATTGCAGCGGTCGTCTTAGATGGAACAGATACAATTGTTCTTACGATTTTATCTACTCTATCTAATGTTTCAATCTATTCGGTATATTCCCTGGTTGTTCGAGGTGTGAAGACGCTTTTCCTTTCAATGACAAATGGGATTCAGGCACTGATTGGTGAGCTTTGGGCAAAGCAGGAATTAAAACAGTTGAATGATTTTTTCTCATTGGTAGAGTGGGTTATTCATACAGGAACGACTTTTGTGTTTTCTTGTACTGCGGCGCTAATCGTTCCTTTTGTTCAGGTCTATACGTTTGGAATTACAGATGCAAATTATATTCAGCCGGTATTTGCTATTTTACTAACGATGGCAAATGCTATGCACTGTTTGAGACTTCCATATAACATAATGGTTCTTGCGGCAGGTCATTACCGGCAAACTCAAAAAAATTACATTGTTGCGGCTGTATTGAATATTGTGGTTTCTGTTTTGACGGTTAAAGCATGGGGATTGATCGGAGTAGCAATTGGAACGCTGGCTGCCATGGCATATCAGACCGTATGGCTTGCGTTTTATGATTCGAAACACTTTGTTTTTTGGCCAATCAGAAATGTGGCAAAACAATTTGCAGTTGATGTATTGAGTGCAGTACTTATTTTGGCTTTGGGTAGTTTTATAGGTATGAATGAAATTAGCTACATGGGCTGGTTCTTCATGGCTGTAAAGGTTGCTGCGTGTGCCTTTTTAATTATGGCACTGATAAACCTCTTGCTTTATCGAAACATGATATGCCAGCTGGTGAGGAAACTGAGAAAACATGAATTCAATGATGAATTATAAAAGCCAAGAACTTGCAACAATGAAAATCATCAAAGACATTTTGATGGTACTTGTTGTTTTATACCATAGTATGCTTTGTAGCGCAGGTGGAGATTGGGGACCAGAGGAAGCATATAACACGAGTAGAGCATTATACTATATTTCGAGTTATCTTAACAGAATTCATATTTACGCCTTTACATTTGTGTCAGGATATATTTTTTCTTATCTTTTTTTTGAGACGGATAGGTATTCCGACTTCTGTATTGTTATTCGGAAGAAGATAAAGAGGCTGATTATCCCATATGTCTCAACCGTGGTGTTATGGGTGGTTCCATTTTACTGCTTCTTTTGGAAATCTGAAGCAAAGATTTTAATTAAAAAGTTTGTTTTGGGAACATCACCAAGTCAACTTTGGTTTCTGCTAATGCTGTTCTGGCAGTTTGTTCTTTTTCAGGCTCTTTCTTCAAAAATATTTGCAAAGAAGAAAACAACAATTGTGTGGGGAGTTGTTTTCGCTTTGTGTATATATGGTGGGATGATTCTTGGAAGAGTGGGCGTTCCTAATTTTTATCAGATTCTGACCGCTATGCAGTATTCGTTGTTCTTTTATTTTGGAATGGTGTTCCGCAGAATGAATTCTGCAAGATATGTGAATGGTGCCGTGTTTTTAGGGGGGGGGGTAACCAGCATTCTGCTCTTTGCAGTTATTCAGTATCTCTATGTTACTCAAAGCTCTATAAAAACAATCGGAACCCTACTCTATCCTGTTGTTAGTTTGACAGGAGTGCTTTCATTTATTGTTGGAATCCTACTGATATATGATCGCTTTTCAATAAGCACGCAGGATTTCAATTTTGATGCAGGAATGACGGTGTATTTGTTTCATCAGCAGCTGATATATATTTCAATATGCTTGTTTAATAGACCGTGGATGCCACCGATTGCACTTACAACGGTTAACTTTTTGGTGGGGCTGTTAGGTGGCATAGGCATTCACACCATGATAAAGAAAAATAGATTGACGCAGTTTCTATTTGGACTAGATTAATTAAAATAATGCTATGAAAGGAAATGGACGATGGTTATATTTATCACGGGTTCCTCCGGTTTTATCGGATCCAACCTTGCCAAACGTATCCTGGCTAATGAGCCGGATACCAAGGTCGTTGGTCTGGACAACATGAACGATTATTATGATGTTCGCATCAAAGAAGCTCGCCTTGAGGAGCTTCAGAAATTTGAAAACTATACCTTTATAAAAGGAAATCTTGCAGACAAGGCACTTATCAACAGCATTTTTGAGCAATATCGCCCGGATATTGTGGTCAATCTGGGTGCTCAGGCAGGTGTGCGTTACTCCATCACCAACCCGGATGCCTACATTGAGAGCAACATGATTGGCTTCTACAACATTCTGGAAGCCTGCCGTCATTATCCGGTGGAGCATCTGGTGTACGCATCCTCCAGCTCCGTCTATGGCAGCAACAAGAAGGTGCCCTACTCCACCGATGACAAGGTGGACAACCCGGTGTCTCTGTATGCAGCGACCAAGAAGTCTAATGAGCTGATGGCGCACGCCTACTCCAAGCTCTACAATATTCCCTCTACCGGTCTGCGGTTCTTTACCGTGTATGGACCTGCCGGTCGTCCGGATATGGCATATTTCGGCTTCACCAACAAATTGGTGAATGGCGAAACCATCAAGATTTTCAACTACGGAAACTGCAAGCGGGACTTTACCTATGTGGATGACATCGTCGAAGGTGTTGTCCGTGTGATGACAAAGGCTCCCGAAAAGAAAAACGGCGAGGATGGTCTGCCCATTCCTCCCTATGCGGTTTACAACATCGGCAATTCCAATCCGGAGAACCTGCTGGACTTCGTACAGATTTTGTCCGAAGAACTGGTTCGCGCCGGTGTGCTGCCTGCGGACTATGATTTTGAGGCCCACAAAGAGCTGGTGCCCATGCAGCCCGGTGATGTGCCTGTGACCTTTGCAGATACCGAGCCTTTGGAGCGGGACTTCGGCTTTAAGCCCCACACCCCCCTGCGTGAAGGACTGCGGAAGTTTGCAGAATGGTATAAAGAGTTTTATATGGGAGTGTAATGTGATGAGTAATACTGTTTTATTATTGGATAAACAGAGATATCTCGGGGGGGGGTACCGAAATTTCAGGTTTGGTACCGAAGAGCGCAGGAAGCTCAAAATCCTCTGATAAAAAAATTTTGCAGGAAACTGTATAATCGATACAGAGCTAAACGATGTATAGAAATTGATGCTGAAACCCAGATAGGTGCCGGGTTGTATTTTGGTCATGCATATTGCATAACAATCAATCCGAAAGCTGTTTTGGGTAGGAATATAAATCTGCATAAGGGTGTTACGATTGGGCAGGAAAACCGTGGAAAGCGTAAGGGTACACCTGTGATTGGCGATAACGTATGGATTGGTGTAAATGCAACTATCGTAGGATCAATTCACATTGGAAGTGATGTTTTGATTGCACCAAATTCATATGTAAACTGCGATGTGCCAGATCATTCAATTGTTTTTGGCAATCCATGCATTATTAAACACAGTGATTTTGCAACAGAAAACTATGTGAATCGAGCAATATGAAAATGAGAATTGGGGCATTTGAATTCAAGATGCTTTGATCCGACTATCTTTGCAGACCGTGTTTTGTACACGGTTGCCAAGGGTGATGCAGCTATGGAATGCGTTTATGCGAAGTACTTGATTTTCTAGGATAACTATAATAGAAGAGACGTGAGGATATTATGCGCTGCGAGGAACGATTCTACGAAATATACGGCAAGGAACCCACGGGCATCAGCTTTTGCCCCTACCGGATTTGTCCCATTGGTGCCCACAGTGATCACAACTTAGGAAAAATCACAGGACTTGCGATTGACAAAGGAATCCACATTGCATACAAGCCCAAGATGAATGGCGTTATTGAAATGTGTAGTCTTCAGTTCCCAAAACGTGCCCAGTGGCATATCCGAGAGATTGGCGAAAAGACTGGTGACTGGGCGGACTACCTGCGAGGAGCGACTTGGGCGTTGAGCAATCGGTTCCCGTTGACAGTCGGACTCTGTGGCGTCATTGAGGGCTCTTTGCCCATCGGAGGGCTTTCTTCCTCTGCGGCGGTAATTCTGTCGTTTTTGGGTGCATTGTGCCAAGTCAATGGAATCAAACTTGATCCGGCGTCGCTAATTAGCATTGCGTTTGATGCGGAGAAAAACTATGTGGGCGTTAATGTGGGAACCTTGGATCAGAGTTGTGAGGTTCTGAGTAAAAAAGATCACCTGCTGTATCTGGATTGCAAGGACAACCACTATGAGCTGATTCCAACAAATCCCAATATGAAGCCATACAAGATTGCGGTGTTTTTCAGCGGTTTGGAGCACAGCCTGGCTGGCTCTAAATATAATATGCGGGTGGATGAACTGCGTTCTGGTGTATACGCCTTGCAGGCTTTTGCGGGTCTTGACTACGGCAAATTCAATGAGGCCAATGCCCGGGACGTTAGTTATGAAATCTACCAGACATACAAGGACAAGTTGCCGTTGCAATGGGCAAAACGCTGTGAACATTGGTATACCGAGTTTAAGCGTGTGGAAGCTGGTGCGGAAGCATGGCGGCGAGGTGATTTGGAGGAGTATGGACGCCTGTCCTTTGAATCTGGCTGGAGCAGCATCCACA
>OLNY01000631.1_pt1 | contig 31532 bp, 20 predicted proteins | sample 1671981 | NCBI WGS metagenome assembly OLNY01 (sample SAMEA3136632, study PRJEB25190) | human gut metagenome | biome: human gut; feature: human-associated habitat; material: faeces | place: Austria | collected 2013
CGCGAAAGGGTCAAGGGAGGAACTCCCTTGCAGGGTGCAGGGACAGCGTCCCTGCTGGGGTCAAGGGGCGAAGCCCCTTGCGGCTTCCAACGCCCTTGTCACCCGAACGGCGGCGGGGGGAATAGCGGTAAATCCGGACAAGTCGGCGCAGGGCTGCCGCACGCTTCCCATCGCGTCATGTAGGCTTCGACGAGCAGTTCAATCGTGCAATCGAACACAGGGGGACGGCAGCCATCCGCACACACAGGCGCGCCGCCGTCAATCAGCCGAACGCACGGCAGCACCATCATCTGGTTGCGCCAGCATTCCGCCTGCACACAGCGAATCGGCAGCGCAACATCCGTCGTCAGCACACTTTCGCCGCGCAAAACCTGCCCGCACTCCGCCTGCACTTGGCAAACAACCGGAATATTCACCCGCAGAAGGCACGGCGCGGGTCGAGACGGTCGGCATCCGCGGCAGCCGCACGGGCGCGGTTCTTGGTACGGCGCAATCTCCCAATCCGCGTCACCGCACGCCGTAACGCCGACGAGCTGCAGCCGCCCGTTCGCATCCTCCGGCAAACCGCCGACGTACAGCGCCACACACGCGCGGCGCTGCCACTCCCGCCCGCTGGCGAGGATTCGCGGCAATAAAACGCCCTTCTGCATCGGCGGACAAGACGGGCAAGCGGGGGTCGGCGGGCAAGGCGGTCTGGACGGGCAAGGCACTTGCGGCGGCATGGGACGGCAGCAATTCGGACGCTGATTCATGGCGATTCCTCCCATCGTGTGAGCTGTTCACTCCCAGCATATGCGCGGCGGGAAAATCGGGCACAAAAAAACCCGGCACGAAGCCGGGAATTTTGCGATTAGTTCAGGGATTCGGTCTCGTTCTCGATGGTCACATCTTCCACCGAGCGAATCGCCCAGCGCGCAACAACCATCGTCTGGTCGCCCTTGCCGACGCTCAGGGTGATGGTGTCGTCCTTGATGCTCTCGATGGTGGCGTAGATGCCGCCGATGGTGCACACGCGGTCGCCCTTCTTCAGGGACGCGAGCATGTCCTGCTCCTTCTTGCGGCGCTTCTTCTCGGGGCGAATCATCATGAAGTACATCAGGACGAAAACCAGCAGCAGCGGCAGAAGGCTGAAGAGAATACCGACAATGCCGCCAGCGGCAGAATCAGTGGTGACGGCGGCAGGGTCGGCCGCACCGGTGGTGGTGGTGGTTTCCGCGACGGCGGTGGCGATGCCCAAAAGCTTGGTCAGAAATTCCATGCGAATTAGCTCCTTTCGGTAATCCGGAATACTCTATCTATTGTAGCATATTTTTTCGCGCTTCACAAGAGGGGAAAACGGCCTTTTGCGCCATTCACAGAAATTTTGCATGACGGCATCAAGCATTTTTCCGCGAAGCTGCGCTTTCAGACGCAAATTTGCATCTTTGGGGCACGAAATTGTAAAACTTGCGCATATTCGCTTGCAACAGGTGTTTTTTTTGATATAATGGTAATGGAATGCCGGAAAGCGCACAAACGAATGTCAAGGAGGCTGACGAATGAAGAAGCTGCTTGCGATTCTGCTGACGCTGGCGATGCTGGTGCCGATGGGCGGAGTGGCGGAGGAGACGGCGCCCGGCGCGACGAAGACGACGATTCGGGTGACGACCGCCGATGCACGGGCGCTGTCCGGCATGGATTTGAACGCGAATGTGCTGACGGCGATTCAGGACGCACTGGACGCGCTGAGCATCGAGCTTTATGCGGCGGATGATGCGTCGATGATGCGGCTCACGCTGCAGAAGAACGACGTGCTCGCGCAGGGGTCGATGGGGAAAATGTCGGGATTCCAGATGACGCTGCATGACGTGCCCGTGCTGGGGGCTGCGCTGGAAATGAACGGCGACGACCTCTACATCGGCACTTCGGTTTCTGGCAATACGGTGTACCTGAATGTCGCCGAGGATTTGCCGCGCGCGATTACGGCATTCTGCCAGCTGATGAATGTGGACTTGGGCGAATTGCCCGTCGCGGCTGCGAATCAGTCGATGCAGCAGGGCTATCGCCGGATGCAGCACCTGCTGCCCGCGCTTGCGCAGACCCCGCCGGAGCTGCTGGAAAGCATCGGCAGCAGCATCGACTGGACGAGAATGGTCGCGCGCATCAACGAAAGTCTGCCGGAAACGGCGCGGGAAACCGTGACGAATCAGCCGGACGACTGCGACCCGGCGGTGACGGTGCTGTCCTTCGCGCTGACGAAAGAGCAGCTTATCGCCATTTGCCGCGCGGTGCTTGGCGAAACGCTGACGGGGCTGGACAACCTGTTCTTCGGCGATGAGGTGCTGGGCGGTCTGACGGACATTTTCTGCGCGCAGCTGGTGGAATCCGCGATGGATGGCGACGTGCCGGTGATGGCGTATCTGGACGCGGACGGCGGCATTGTCAAGCTGATAATCACGGGAGGCGCAGAAGAAACGGGGATTCTGACCCGCAGGACGAGCGACGAGGGCGTTCTGTATCACCTTTCGATGGAAACCACGACCGAGAGCACCGCATGGGAAATTCTGCTGAATGCGGATGGCGTGGATGTGTCCTACGCGGTAGACCCCAAAGCAGACCCCGAACGCCCGAACTTGGTGCAAAGCAAGGAGCGAATGACGTTCCGACTGACGAACACGGCGACGGAAAACGGCGCGACCATGCTGATGGAAGTGCACGACACCGAGCAGCTTTGCAGCGGCGGAACAAACTGGCGGGACGAAGAGCAGACGGACTTCACGTTCCGCTTCGATGACCTGTGCATCGACGGGCAGCAGGAACAGCACACGGAAATGACGCTCGCGAAGCAGGGGCAGAGCATCCTGACGATTGTCGCGGAGACGCATCCGTGCGAGGCGGAGCCGCTGTTGTCCGAAAGCGACGAAATCTACGACCTTGGCGAAATGAGCGACGAGCGCTTGACCGCGTTCATGCAGGCTTATATGACGGGGATGGTACTGAGCGTGTCGAACGCAATGTCCCTGCTGCCGGACAGCGTGCGCAGTCTCTTTTCAGGGCTGATGACGCTGGAATAAACGACCAAAGGAGAAAATACACCATGAAGAAGCTGCTTGCGATTCTGCTGACGCTGGCGATGCTGGTGCCGATGTGTGGTTTTGCGGAGGAAAGTGCGCCCGGCGCGACAAGGACAGTCATTTTCCTGAAAGACTTCAATGCGAAGGTGCTGGGGGCGGACATCGACGAAGCGGAGGAAAAAGCCGTAAATGACTTTCTGGATGCCCTGCGGGTGATAGTCTATCAGCAGGGGACAACGTCAGCCGCCTATGAGGTGACGCTGAACGACCAGCCTATTGTCGATTATGCCGTGCAGTTCAGCGGTGCGGATGTCTATGTCAGCAGTGACCTGCTGGGCGAGACGCTGTATCTGAACCTCGACGAGGACATGCAGCATTTCGGGGAGCTGGTGTACCGCCAGCAGCTCAGCCAGCGCGGTCTTACGGCGGAAGTCATCAACGAGACGGTATCCTCTGGGTACTACGCGGAGCAGATTGCGCAGATGGGACAGATGGGCGCAATGACGGCGAAGGTACTCAAAAATCCCCTCTTCACGGAAAACGTGCAGGCGGAAGAAGTGCTGAATAGCCTTGCGGCGATTGACTTTACGGAGATGCAGCGCCGCTTGGCGGAATATCAGCCGTCCATGACGATTGACCCTGTGACGGAGCAGCTCGAAGGCTGTGACCCGGCGATACAGGTGTGTACGTTCACGCTGACGAACGAACAGCTGGTCAATCGGCTGGCGATTCTGCTGGAAACGGCGATGCAAGTGCCTGTCGTCCAGAACTTCGCGGATTTGGCGGCGGATTATGACAATCTGATGCAGTTCATGTCGCAGACGACGACGGAAGAGTATGTGCCGCAGGAAATCGACTGGGCGGCGCAGGTGCGTCAGCAGACGATGCTGTACAGCGACGCGCAGGTGACGCTGTACACGGATGCGCAGGGGCAGCTTGTCAAGCTGATTGTGAACTATTCCGCGCTCCCGGACTGGGCGGAAAGAATGTCCGAAGTGGAGCCGACCGAGGGAATCCTGAAGCCCGTCACGTTCACGCTGAACCGGAACACGCTGGCGGACGGCTTGCAGTACGACTGGACGCTGGAAAAGGAAGAGAACAGCACGACGGGACGCCTCACCATCGGTGAAAAGAATGCCGAACTGGTGCTTATGCCGGATGACCAGACGCAGACGACGATTTCGCTGACGGTTGAGCCGAACCGCAGGGGCGGGAGGGTCGATGTAGAGGTGCGCACGACCTCCGAAGCGAACGGCACGGACAGCGGCATACAATTCGGCGTGTTTACGTCTGGTTCGAGCAGCAGTGTATATCGGGAGTCGAGAATTCGGCTCTTGTCTGGCGGTGAAGTCGGCTTGACCATCTACACGACGACCTTTTCGTGCAAACAGCGCCCCCTGCTGTCCGACGGCGACGTGCTGGACTTGGGCGAAATCAGCAGCGCGCGCTTCAACGCCTACATGCTGACCTTGGCGACGAGCATTTCGCAGATTCTGCCGCGCATCCTGATGAATCTGCCGAACAGCGTGCGGCAGCTCATGGACGGTACGACGACGCTGCCGAGTAGCACCATCATTTTGGATAACGCCGACTAACATCAACCGAAAGCATCACTGCCCCGCAGTGTTCGCTATAAAGAAAAAGGGAAACCAAACAACAAGGAGGAAAACCCCATGAAGAAACTGCTTGCGGTACTGCTCAGCATCATGATGCTGGCGATGCCCCTGACCTCGATGGCGGAAAACAGCGTGTGGGACAATGCCGCGCGTCAGGAAACCACCATTACCATCCACGACCTGAACGCTGACCTCGTGGCGGCGCTGGGCGGGGATGACACCGCGATGGCCGCCATCAACGACCTGCTGGCGGCGCTGTCCCTGACCGGCTATCAGCAGGGCGACGAAGCTGGCTTTGACCTCAACCTGAGCGGCAAGAGCGTGCTGGGTATGGCATCGCTGACGACTGCTGCGGAAGAAAACCAGCTGATGTATGTGTCCAGCGCGCTGCTGGGCGGCGTGATTGCTGTGAACAGCAAGGACATGGAAGCCATCAAGGAAAAAGCCCTCCGCGCGACGATGAAGATGTCCGGTCAGAGCGACGAGGAGATCGACAAGGCGATTGAAGAATCGAAGGAACAGCTGAGCGGCAATGCGGAATACACCGCCCTGATGGAAGCAGCGGCGAATCTGAGCAGCATGACGGAAGAGCAGCTCATGGAAGAACTGACGCAGGCGGACACCACGGCGTTCATGACCATGATGAACGAAATACTGTCCGGTGCAGAAATGGCAGAAGTGACCGAGCAGCCCGGCGACTGCGACGCAGCGAAGAGCTACGTCAAAGTCACCGTTCCGCCGGAAAAGCTGGCCGAGATGACGAAAGCCCTGCTGGAGATGATCCACAGCGTTCCGAGCATCGGCGCCTACATGGATGCGCTTTTTTCCGCTGCTGACACGAGCTGGGACGACCTGCTGAAAGAGCTTGATGAAGCAGATCTCTATGCGGATGACATCGTTTACGAATACTGGATGACTGAAGCAGGCGAGCTGGTTCGCATGACGGCTTCGGTGAAGATCAACAACGGCGGCGAAGAACCCTTGCCGATCTCCTTCACGATGACCCGCAACACGGCGGACGGCGTGGCGACGTGGCTTGTGACCATCAAGAGCGCGGAAGATACCGCGGCGACGCTGACCTTCGCAGGCGACTTGGAGAACTTCACGGCGAACCTGACCGCCTATGCTGGCGAAGACTCCGTTGAAATCAACGTCAGCGGCAAGGGCATCGGCACGGACAGCAGCGTTGTTGATGTGGAAATCAAGGAAACGGTGGACGGTGTCGAGCAGGGCTTCGGCGTTGTGGTGACGACCGCTACGACGATGGATGGCGAACAGGGCGTCCGCAAGGTGGATGTGCTGGTGCGCTTCATGGGTCTGGACGTTGTGACCATCACGGCGGAAACCCGCACCTGCGACGCGAAGGACGCGCTGGACGTGAGCAAGGCGCAGGATTTGGGCGCGATGACGGACAGTGAGTTCCAGACGTGGTTCGTCAAGGTGATGAACAACCTGCAGAACCTGCCCATGACCCTGCTGATGAGTCTGCCGGAGAGCATGCTGACCCTGCTGATGGGCGGCAGCAACTGATACGATTTCCAGCATTCGCCTGTGCCATCTGCTTGCGCCTTTCCCATGCTGGCGTTTGCGTTAGCCAGAACGAATCATTTGCGGTGCATCTCGGCGCATTCTCATTTGGAAATAGTATCCGCATGGGAGGCTGACTGAAAAAGTCAGCCTTCTTTTTCATTGCCGGAACATGCTGATTTTCGACCAGAAAAGCAATCCAATTGTAAAAATATGCGCGGAATGGTTGACAAGTCGGGCGGATTGCTTTACCATAGTACATGGATTATTCTGTGACTTTACTCCGCACGGCTTGCGGATGATTCAGATGGAGGAACAGGCAAGATGAGGATGCTTGGCAAGCGATTTCTGTCACTCCTGCTCGCGCTGGGAATGCTGCTGATGCTGCTCCCCGCGGCTGCGGCATCGGAGCTGACGATGCTGCAAGTGGATTTTCTGGGCATGTATGCCACAAGCGCGGGAACGTATGAATCCCGGAAATTCACGGGCGATTTTACCGTCATGCAGAACGGGGAGGCGGTCGGCACGATTCGCCTGACCGACTTCGGCAGCGACCCGATTTCCGTCCCCGGCACGGGCAATGTGCAGCTTGTCCCGGTGGCGGAAACGATGCCGGAGGACGCCATTATGGCGGCGAGCTACACCGTGTCAATTGTTGATGGACGGCTGAACAAAGCGGTCATTGCTGTGCTGACGGACACGGGTCTGTTCACCGTGCACACGGAGAGCAGCTCCTCTTTTGACCTGATTAACGAGCGCGGCGAGACGATTCTCTCCTTCGACACCGACAGCCGGGGCGACTATGCCCTGCCGGCGGCGATTCATACGGGGCTGTATACCCTGCGAATGACGAAGGCTTCGCTGGCCATTGAAAGCTGGCGCGACAAGATTATCAACATTGAGCGCTACACGGGTGCGGATTCCGTGACGAAGGTGAACGCTTCCTATTATTATGTGCCGCCGACGATGGCGCCGACCGCCACGCCTGAACCCACCCCGACGCCGACGCCCACCCCGACACCTACGCCGACCCCGACGGCAACGCCTACGCCAACGGCAACGCCTACGCCGACCCCGACGGCTACCCCGACCTTAGCGCCGACGGAAGCGCCGACCGAGGAACCCACGGAGGAACCCACGGAAGCGCCGACGGCAACCCCGACGGCAACCCCGACACCTACGCCGACCCCCACCCCTGAACCCGTGGACGGCACGCTGACGATGCTCATGCGCGGCGTGAACGCGGCAGTGGCGTACCAGATTGTCAGCGAGGACGGCAAAACGACCCGCACGGGTTACCTGACCGATGGCGAGACGGTGGAGGAAGCCGACCTCTTCCACGGGACATACGCCGTCACGGTGACGCTGCCGGAAGGCACGCTGCTGACGGGCGTGAACGGCTGGCCGAACCTGCAGAAGGGTCAGGCACAGTGGCTGGTGAACATTCAGGCGATGCAGACCAGCCGTTATGAACTGGATCTGACGCTCAGCGGCGGCATGACCGGCAGCATCGACGACCTGTCTGCCCCGGCGGAAGTGACGATTTCCGGCCAGCGGATGAGCGAACAGATGACGGTCAGCGGCGCGTTTGCGCTGAACGACCTGTATCCTGATACTTATCAGATTACGGCAGCCCTGCCGCGCGGCTTGTATGACACCGAGGGCTGGACGCTCAGCACGACCGATACGGGCGTGACGGCGAGCATTCTGGTGGAAATCGGCGCGGGCGAAACCGTTGTGCTGCCGGCGCTGGCGAACCATGCCACCGGCGACGCTTCCGGCGTGGTGCTGGGGCTGGACGGTCAGCCGATGAGCGGCGTGCAGGTGCAGCTGGTCAATCAGGCGGGCGAAGTCGCGGCGGAAGCGGTGACGGATGAAAACGGCGCCTGGCAGGCGGAGTTCCTCGAATACGGGACGTACGTTGTCCGCTATGACGCGGGCGTGACCCTTGCCAACGGTGCGCTCGTCATCAGCGACGAACCCGCGACTGTGACCGCGAAGGCGGCGAATCCGGCGGCGCTGACCATCCACGCTTTCCGCGACAACGATAACAACGGTTCACGCGGGAAGTACGAGGAAGGCGTGTCCGGCGCGACGATGAGCCTCATCACCGAAGTCAACGGCGTGGAGGTTGTTGTGGCATCCGGCGAAACGGACAAGAACGGCGAAGTGTCGCTGGCTGTGCCGGCGGGGACGTACGTCCTGCGCAGCGAGCTGCCCGCGGGCTTCGGCCATGGTGCGCACGGCAAAAATGTCAGCGCGAACATGTCCATCATGGATGAAACGACCGAACAAGTGCAAAGCAGCGTGCCGCTGACCCTCGAAGCCGGTTCTGTGACCGACGTGGGCGTCGGCGTGATGACGATGGCGGCGCTGCAGGGCCTTGTGTGGCTGGATGAAAACGACGACGGCGTGTATCAGGACGGTGAACCCGGTCAGGCGGGCATCAAAATCCGCGCCGTCGGCGTGAAAAACGGTCTGGTGTACGAAACCGAGAGCGGCGAGGACGGCAAATTCTACATCGGTCAAATGCGCTACGGCACATACAATGTCGAATACAGCCTGCCGGACGGCTTGGTGTTTGCGCGCTACAGCCAGACGGGCGGTAATCGCCGCTCCATCATCACCAGCGAATTCAAGCGCTCTGAAACGGATCAGGTGATTCTTGAACGCGGTGACTTGGAGGAAGTCCTCCTTGGCGTGATGAAGGGTTCTGACATCAACGGCATCTGCTTCCTGGATGAAAACAACAACGGCGTGTACGACGAGGGCGAAAAGCCGCTGGAAGGCGTGAAGGTCGTCCTGTACCGTCAGGCCATCGGCAAGGAGCTGCTGAACACCGTCTCCGACGAGAACGGGCGCTTCACCTTCGCCAACATCCGCGGCAGCACGTTCCGCGTCAAAGCGACGATTCCGCAAGGCTATGTGTACACCATCGCGGGCGAGGGCGAGTACGGCAACCTGTTCGCTCCCGGCACTGACCGCCGCGAGCACACGATTTCCGACGTGGTGCTGGAGAATGACAGCGAGATGACGATGGCCATCGGCGCGATTACCTACGGCAGCATCTCCGGCACGGTGTATCTGGATGACGACTTCTCCGGCAGCCGGATGGACGCGGAAAAGATGGTCAACAACTTCACCGTCACCCTGACGGATGAAAACGGCAATACCCGCACGGCGAAAACGAACCGCAGCGGCGTGTATACCTTCGATGACCTTGCGCCGGGGCAGTACACCGTGAGCGCGACCGCGAACAGCGGCTTGGCGTTTACGCGCACGGGCGACGGCAATATCCTCCGCAACCTCTCCGGCGGCGCGGGCGAAAGCGAACCGGTGGCGCTGACAATGGGCGCGGATTTGACGGGTCTTGATATCGGCATGATTACCCCCGGCCATGTGTCCGGCGTGGTGTTTGCCGACAAGAACGACAATGGCCTGCGCGACGCGGATGAAGGCGGCTTGCTCGGCGCGGTGGTCCACCTGATGGACGAAACCGGTGACGTGGCGACCCGCACCATCGGAGCGGATGGCAGCTTCCTGTTTGACGCGGTGCTGCCCGGAACGTACCGCCTGCGCTACGAGCTGCCGGGCGACGGCGTGTTTGCTCCCCTGACGGACGGCGGCAACACCATCGCGCCGGATTCCGACGGCACGACGGATTCCTTTACCATCGGCGTGGGCGAAGAGGTCGCCGCGCCCCTGTGCGGCGCACTGGCTTTGGGCGACATTGAAGGCATGGTGTTTGCCGATCACAACGGCAACGGCGCGCAGGATGCAAACGAAGCAGCGCTTGCCGGCGTGACGCTGATTCTGACCCCCTCCCGCGAGAATTTGACGGAGCAGACCGTCCTCACCGATGCGACGGGCGCGTACAGCTTCACCGGGCTGCGGCCGGACGCCTACACGCTGACCCTGCGCTTCCCGGAGGGCATGGTGCTCTCCAAGCTGGACGGCAATGTGACCCTGCCGCTGATGCACGGGCTGAACGAGCAGCAGGTGAGCATCGAAATCGGGCTGGGCGAGGAATGGCTGAATCAGGCGCTTGGCGGCGTGATTCCGTCGAAGATGTCCGGTCAGGTTTGGGTGGACGAGAATGACAACGGGCGCATGGACGCGGGCGAAATCACCCCGGAAAACGAGACGCTGACCCTGCTGGATGAAACCGGCGCGGTGTTTGCGCAGGTGCAGACCGATGCGGATGGGCGGTTCGCCATCGACGGCATTGCCCCCGGCGTCTACAGCCTTGCCTACGACCTCAAGGAAGGTACGCAGGCGGCGCGTCTGGGCGACAGCACCTTCACCACCGAGGGCAGTCAGCTCGTCATGACCGAGATTGAAATTAGCGAAAACAACAACTATACTGCTCCGATGCTGGGCTTGAAGATTGACACAAGCATCGGCGGCATGGTCTGGTGCGACAACGCGGGCGAGATTGCGCCCCTGTCCGGCGCGGAGGTTATCTTGCTGGACGAAAAGGGCAGCGAACTGCAAAACGCGACGACGGGCGAGGACGGCATCTACCGCTTTGACGGCTTGATGCCGGGCAACTACCGTCTGCGTGTGACGCTCCCGAACGGCTACGTCGTCGTAGAAAAGGACGACACGCGCCTCAAGGACGGGCAGAACATCAGCGTGATGACGACCTACACCGCCCGCGAGGGAGAGAGCGACCTGATTGCCCTGCGCATGAGCCAGCATCAGCTGGAGCAGAACATCGGCGCGGTGCAGCCGGGCACGCTGGGCGACTTCTGCTGGCTTGATCTGAACGGCAACGGCCTGCAGGACGCGGGCGAACTCGGTCTGGGCGACATGCGCATCGAGCTGTGGCGAAACGACCAGCTCGTCGCGGAAACGACGACCGACGCGTACGGCTACTACACTTTCGAGAACCTGTATCCGGGCGTGTACACGCTCAAGCCCATCTACCCGGCGGAAGTTCTGCCGACGCGTATGCGCACGGATATTCCGCTGATTGCGTCGATTCTGGGCGAAAACGGCGAATCGAACCCGGTTCAGGTGACCTCCGCCAGTACGACCTACACGGCGGATTTGGGCTTCGTGCTGGTTGATGACGACGTGCTGCCGGCAAACTACGGCATCGGCGAAAAGCAGGACTGGACGAAGAAGTAAGGGACAATGCGGAATTGCGCATCCGCGGATGGCGGGGTGCTGCGGGGGCGAAAGCTCTCGCGGTGCCCCGTTTTTTTGTGAAGGGGGAGGGAAGCAAAGTCCGCTTTTACGGAAAGAATCAACTGTTTGTTTTGGTGAAAATTGAAAAGTAAATAAAAGTTACTTCACTCGCATTTTCCGAATGAAAATGGAAGCTGCTTCATTCTGAAATCCCAAATCCGCGCGAATCAACCGTTTTTCTGCGCGAAAGCGTATTGCAAAAGCGGCTTCCATTTGGTATCATAAATGTTACCAGATGTGGCTGTTCAATATGGAAAAAAATCAGCCGAATCATGCTGGAAATGAAAGGACGGAAACAAATATGAAGAAACTCCTTGCTCTCCTGATGGCGCTCATGATGTGCTGCACTGCCTTTGCGTTCGCGGAGGAAGAAGCGGAAGTGCCGGCAGTTGAAATGAATGTCAGCTTCGAGGCGCAGACGGTTACGCTGGGTGAAACGGGTCTGACGATGCAGATTCCGGCGGACTGGGCGGTTCAGGAAGTCCCCGCAGGCACGGAAAACGCCGAGAACATCCTGCTCTTCGCCGTCAACGCCGACCAGACGGTCAGCATTACGGCGCAGCTGTCCGCGATGAGCTTTGAAACGCTGCTGCAAGGCATTCAGGACGCGGGCGCGACGGAAGAAATGCTCGCTGAGCTGTATGTCAACGAAAACTATTGCCTGATGTACACCCCCGGCGACACCGTGCTGGCGCTGTACACCTTCCTTGATGACGAGACGGTTCTCGCTGTGACGTTCCAGGTCGCCAGCAAGGAAGTGGGCGACGCGCTGGAAAACATGCCGCTGGAGATCTTCGGCAGCTTGGCGGCAGCGGAGTAATTCACTTCGTTACCATGATGCAGGACGAATGAGCGTCCTGCATTTTTTGTGCGCAAAAATGAACAGGGACTTGCAGAAAAACTTGATAAATGCAACAACTTGGACGAAAATATTCAAAATACACGAGAAAAACATAAAAAAAACACAGCTTGTGCAACAAAACACTTGATTTTCTCCATACAGTGTTGCATAATAAAGCATCGACACGGTGAAGCCAGCTGGTTTGGCGTGTCGATGAACAAGAAACGCAGGCAGACGCGGCAGCGCCCCTGCCGGGAAGGTGGAGCGGATGAATTCCAAGATGCTGTTTTATATCCTCAAGCGCGTGCTGCTGGCGCTGCTGACCATCTGGATTGTTATCACGGTGACGTTCTTCGTGATGCACTCGATTCCGGGTGGACCGTTCGCAAGTGAAAAGGCAATTTCCGCGGAAGCGCAGGCGGCGCTGGAGGCCAAGTACGGGCTGGACAAGCCACTGGGCGAACAGTATGTGACATATCTGCGCGACGTGGTGACGAAGCTGGACTTCGGGCCGAGCCTGAAGCAGCGCGGCCGTCAGGTCATCGACATTATTCTGGATGGCATGAAGACCTCCGCGAAGCTCGGTCTGATTGCGGCGTTCAGCGCGGCGATTGCCGGCATCGTCCTCGGCGCGCTGGCGGCGCTGCGGCGCAACACCGTGCTGGATAAGATTATCATGGTGATTACGACCGCGTTCGTGTCCATGCCGTCGTTCATTATGGGGTCATTCCTGCTGATAGTGTTCTCAGTCAAGTTAGGCTGGGTACCCGCGAACGGCGCGACGGCCGAAGGGCTGATCCTCCCGATTATCACCCTTGCGCTCTACCCGATGAGCTACATCACGCGCCTGACGCGCTCCTCCATGCTCGACGTGCTGGGGCAGGATTATATCCGCACCGCGCGCGCCAAGGGCGTTTCGGGCAAGAAAATTATCTTCGGTCACGCGCTGAAGAACTCGCTGATTCCGGTTATCACCTATTTCGGCCCGATGCTGGCGTTCATCGTCACCGGCTCGATGGTCGTCGAGCAGATTTTCGCCGTGCCGGGTATCGGCCGCCAGTTCGTATCCAGCATCACCAACCGCGACTACACCATGATTATGGGGACGACCATTTTCCTCGCCTCTTTAATCGTGATTATGAATCTGATCAGCGACCTGCTCTACAAGGTGGTTGATCCGCGCATTGATTACGAATAAGGAGGCCTCTGCATCATGATGATGAACAAGAAAAAGCCCTTTAGCCTGCATCTGGATGTGGATTCCTTCATGCCCGCGACGGCGGAGGAAAAGGAAGTCATCTCCCGGATGCGGCCGTCCTCGACCTTTTTCCGCGACGGCGTGAAGCGCCTGCTGAAAAACAAGGTCGCGACCATCAGCCTGATTCTGATTGTGCTGATTACGCTGTCCTCCATCATCATCCCGATGTTCTGGCCGTATTCGTATGACCAGATGCTGGGGCAGACGAAGGGTCGCCCGATGGACAACAGCTACAACAACCTCGCGCCGTTCCAGTACGGCAAGACGGAATTGAAGAAAATCGACAAAGGGGAATCTGTTTTCCCGCACATCTTCGGCACGGATGCGCACGGACGCGACTACTTCATCCGCGTCGTCTACGGGACGCGCATTTCCCTCGCCGTCGGATTCTTCGCCAGCATCATCGTGCTGGTAATTGGCATGATGATTGGCGCAGTCGCGGGATATTTCGGCGGCAGGGTGGACTTGTTCATCATGCGAATCGTCGATATTATCTACTCATTGCCGGACATGCTGGTTATCATCCTGCTGGCGGTCGTGCTGGGGCAGGTGCTGCATGTGGAAGGCACCATCTTAGAGAAAATCGGCTCGAACATCATCAGCATGTTCATCGTCTTTGGTCTGCTCTATTGGGTGGGCATGGCGCGCCTGATTCGCGGTCAGATTCTGTCCCTCCGTGAGCAGGAGTACGTGCTGTCGGCGCAGGCGACGGGCGCGAAGGCACGGTGGATTATCCGCAAGCACCTTCTGCCGAACTGCATCAGCGTCGTGATTATTTCGACCGCGCTGCAAATTCCGAACGCGATTTTCACCGAAAGCTTCCTGTCCTTCCTGGGGCTGGGCGTTAATGCGCCGATGCCCTCGCTGGGCTCGCTGGCTTCTGATGCGCTCAACGGCATCTATTCCTACACCTATCGCTTGATTATCCCCGCCGTGGTCATCTGCCTCATCGTGCTGAGCCTGAACCTGTTCGGCGACGGCCTGCGCGACGCCTTTGACCCGAAGTTGAATGCGTGATGAAAGGAGCTGGACAAAATGGCATTGCTGGAAGTCAATGACCTGCATACATCCTTCTTCACCGACGCGGGCGAAGTCAAGGCGGTGGATGGCGTTTCGTTCCGCCTTGACCACGGCAAGGTGCTGGGCATCGTGGGCGAAAGCGGTTCGGGCAAGAGCGTCACGGCGTATTCCATCATGCAGATTCTTGCGCCGACGGGCAAAATCGTCAGCGGCAGCGTGAAATTCGACGGGCAGGAGCTGGTCGGCGCGGACGAGAAGCTCCTGCGCTCCGTGCGCGGCAACCGCATCTCGATTATCTTCCAGGACCCGATGACGTCCCTGAACCCGACCTACACCATCGGTCGGCAGCTGATGGAAGCAATTCTGCTGCACACCGACCGCAACCGCCATCAGGCGCGCGAACGCGCGGTGGAGATGCTGAAGCTGGTCAACGTCAACGAGCCGGAAAAGCGCATGAAGCAGTACCCGTTCGAGTTGTCGGGCGGTATGCGGCAGCGCGTGATGATTGCCATGGCGCTGGCGTGCGAGCCGGACATCCTGATTGCCGACGAGCCGACGACCGCGCTGGACGTGACGATTCAGGCGCAGATTCTTGATTTGATGCGCGACCTGCAGAAGAAGATGGGCATGGCGATTATCATGATTACGCACGACTTGGGCGTTGTCGCCCAGATGTGCGACGAGGTCATCGTCATGTACGCCGGGTCTATCTGCGAACAGGGGACGGCGGATGAAATCTTCTACAACCCGCGCCACGAGTACACGAAGGGCTTGATGCGCTCCATCCCGACGGCGGAGAACAACGGACAGCGCCTGGAGCCGATTACCGGTACGCCGATTGACCTGCTGAACATGCCCAAAGGCTGCCCGTTCGCGCCCCGCTGCGAGGCGGCGATGAAGATTTGCCTGAAAGAGAAGCCGGTTCGGATGCTCATCAATGACGACCATATGGCAACCTGCTGGATGAACGTCAAGAAGGGCGTGGAGGACGGCAGCATCACGGAGGAAGGAGGAGTGCCCTGTGTCTGAAGCGCAGATGCACCAGCCGCTGCTGGAAGTCAAAGGACTGAAAGAATACTTTGACATCAACATGGGCTTCTTCCGCACCAAGCCGCTGAAGGCGGTCGATGATGTGTCCTTCACCATCAACAAGGGCGAAACGCTCGGTCTGGTGGGCGAATCCGGCTGCGGCAAGACGACTGTTGGGCGCACCATCCTCCAATTGTACAAGCCGACGGCGGGCGAAATCATTTACGATGGCAAGCCCGTCAAGACGAAAGCGGATTTGCAGAAGTTCCGCACGAAGGCGACGATGGTGTTCCAAGATCCGTACTCCTCGCTGAACCCGCGCATGACCGTGTCGGACATCGTGGGCGAACCGCTGGATGTGCACCACCTGTATTCCTCCAAGAAGGAGCGGGAGGAGCGCATTTTGCAGCTGCTGGGCTATGTCGGGCTGAACAGTGAACACGCCTCGCGTTACGCGCACGAGTTTTCCGGCGGTCAGCGGCAGCGCATCGGCATTGCGCGCGCGCTGGCGGTGAATCCGGAATTCATCGTCTGCGACGAGCCGGTGTCGGCGCTGGACGTGTCGATTCAGGCGCAGGTCATCAACATGTTTGATGATTTGCAGGATCGGCTGGGGCTGACGTACCTGTTCATTGCGCATGACCTGCTGGTTGTGCGGCACATTTCGGACAGAATCGCCGTGATGTATCTGGGCAAGATGGTGGAGCTGGCGTCGGCGGAGGAAATCTACAATCACCCGCTGCACCCGTACTCCAAGTCGCTTTTGTCCGCCGTTCCGCTGCCTGACCCGAAGGCGGCGCGCGCGAACAAGCGCATTGTCCTCTCCGGCGACATTCCAAGCCCCCTGAACGCGCCGTCGGGCTGTCCGTTCCGTACGCGCTGCCCCCACGCCACCGAAGCCTGCGCGCAGTCGATGCCGCCCTTCAACGAAGTCGAGAAGGGGCACTTCGTCGCCTGCCACCGGGTGAAGGAATTGGGGTAAGAGGGGAGGCATCAGAGACGCTGTCTCTGGACTCTGCAAGGGACTTCGTCCCTTGAACCTTTCGCGCGATTGCGTTAGTGACACTGGCATACAGTGTCCGCGTGTTAATCCGCGAAAAACGTGCTTCAAGGATGCGCTTTACGCATTTTTGATACAGACAGTCTACGAAAAGCAAGGCTGTCACAGAATATTAAGGGAGGTTTTTTCATGAAGAAGCTGACTGCTCTCCTGCTCGCCATCGCAATGATGGTGACCTGCACCCTGTGCGCTGTTGCCGAAGACGGCAAGACGCACATGGCTGTCTGCATCGCGTCCGAGCCTGATACGCTTGACCCGGCGCTGAACTCCGCTGTGGACGGCGCGACGATGGTCGCTCACCTGTTCGCAGGCCTGTCCACTTGGGCGCAGACCGACGACGGCAAGCTGGAAATCCTGCCGGACTGCGCGGTGGAACTGCCGGATCCGGTGGTCAATGACGACGGCACGGTGACGTACACCTACACGCTCGTTGATGGCCTGAAGTGGTCTGACGGCAAGGATCTGACCGCCAAGGACTTCGAGTTTGCGTGGAAGCGCGCTGCTTCCTCCGAGCTGGGCGCGGACTATGGCTACATGTTTGAAGTCATCAAGGGCTACACTACGGACGGCTCCGACCCCAAGGCGGAAAACCTCGCTGTGACCGCTGTGGACAACAAGACCCTGACCGTTACCCTGAACAACCCCGTTGCCTACTGGAACGAGCTGCTCGCCTTCCCGGCGTACATGCCCGTCCGTGAGGACGTCGTCGCCAACGAAGCGTGGGCGACCGATCCTTCCACCTACATCGGCAATGGCCCGTACACCATGACCGCGTGGGAACACAACAGCAAGATCACCCTGACCAAGAACCCCTACTATCATGCGGTGGACAAGGTCACGATGGACGAGCTGGACTTCTACCTCTCCGACGACGCGAACAACATGCTGGCGAACTTCCAGAAGGGCGACTGGCAGCTGATCGACGACGTTCCCACCTCTGAAATCGCTTCCCTGAAGGAACAGTATCCGACGGAATTCGTTGTTGCCGGCCAGATTGGTACCTACTATGTCTGCTGGAACATCAACGAAGAAATCCTGCCCGCTGACGTGCTCGCGAACATGACCCCCGAAGAAGCGGAAGCGGCGCGCGCAGAAGTCCGTCAGGCGATTGGCCTGCTGTTTGACCGCAACTACATCGTCACCGAAATCGGTCAGGCTGGTCAGCTTCCTGCGTCCAGCTTCGTTCCGATGGGCATGACCGATGCGGACGGCTCTGAGTTCTACAAGAATGCGGGCCATGTGGAAGGCATCACCGGCTACTACGACGTGACCGACGACGAAGACGTCTACATGGCGAACTTCGACAAGGCGGTTGAGACCCTGAAGAAGTACTACACCTACGACGAGGAGAACGGCGTCTTCACCAACTTCCCGTCCCTGACCTACCTCTACAACACCTCCGAAGCCCACAAGGCGATTGGCGAATACCTCCAGAGCGCGGTTTCTGCGGTCGGCATCACCATGAACCTGAACAACCAGGAATGGAACACCTTCCTGAACACCCGTAAGGCGGGCGACTACTCCATCGCGCGCAACGGCTGGCTGGCGGACTACAACGACCCGATCTGCTTCCTCGACATGTGGGTGACCGGCTCCGGCAACAACGACGTGCAGTACGGCAAGGGCGCGAATGCGGATCTGAAGATCTACAACCTCGACCTGACCCCCTACGGCTACGACGTGAAGGTGGAGAACGGCACTTGGGCGGAAACCTATGACGTGCTGATTTCTACCATCAAGAGCTGCACCAACAGCACGAACCGTTATGCCATGATGCACATCGCGGAAGATATGCTGATGAATACCGGCTGCATCGTGCCGCTGTACTACTACACCGACATCTACATGCTCGACGACTCCGTGCAGGGCTTCTTCTCCAACCCGCTGGGCTACAAGTACTTCATGCACTGCACCATCGCCAAGTAATTCCATCCAAGTTTGGACAAATCCACGGGCGAATCGGCTTCAAAACCGGTTCGCCTTTTTTTCGCATGTTGGAAAGATGTACTTTGCCATCTTTGGCAACCGATATTTCCTGCCTTGGAAAGGTGCATCCGGCGGAAAACATGCGCGAATTGACGGGAAATCTGCGTGAATGCAGGAATTTTCAGCAGGAAAAGGGCAGGGAAACGTCCAATTAATCCATTGAATGGCGGTGGCAAACAGCGCTTGCCAATGGTATACTGAAACCAGAAGGGCGTTTTCCATGGGAAAAAGCCCGCGGAAGCTATCAGCAAGGAGGAAGAAGCATGAAGCGAATCGCACGATGGAGCACCATTTTCCTGCTCTTATGCAGCATCATTTGGGCGGGTACAGCATCGGCGGCCATGATTGTGGAAAACAACATGAGTGCGCTGAACACACTGAACACCATCAACAAGAACCAGACACCACAGGGCAAGGACTCGGCGCTGGAGCGGCTGGCGAAAGAAATCGGCGCTGGCATATGGGACAATACGGACTGGGATGACCCGGCGTTTCAGGAGAACATCAAGCAGTTTGGCATCACCGTGTTGAAAAAGGACACGCAGCCCCCGGAAGCCTTCATCGGCGACGCGATTTTTGACCATCTGGGCGACACGGAGTTCAATGCGCCGGAAATGAACGGCAATCTGCTGGTTCTCGGCGGGCTGAACGCCAATCTGCCGTCCGGCAAAATCGACCGCCTGTATGTGCTGTCGGACGAGGACGTGCGGCTGAACATCGGCGCGGCGGCAGATGTTCAGGAGCTGATTCTGGGCGCATCGGGCAATGTGTCGCTGAACGGCGAGGGCAATGTCCGCTCCACCATCGTGGTGGACAAGCCGATGAATCTCGATATCGGGATTGCGACGAACCTCGTGAACCTGACGGATGACCCGCTGACGACGGGCGATATTGTGCTGAATCCGGGCAAGAACGCGCTTGTGCCGGGGCAGCAGCTGCATATGGGCAGCGAGCTGAAGGTGGAGAAGAAAATCAGCCTGACCGTGCGTTTCCGCCTTGTTGACCAGAGCGCGAAGGACATGCAGCTGGAAACGGCGGATTGGGACGGCGCGCTGTTGACCGAAACGACGGTGCAGTACACGGGCGACAGCTGCTCGATGGGCGCGGTCAACATGCTGGACAGCATCGAGGCGGCGTTTGCGGAGAAGTATCCGGATTTGCAGGAGCAGTATGTGCTGCTGCCGGAAATGCGCAGCGCAGACCCGTGGAGCAAGGTCTACCGCCTGAATGGCGGCGAATCCTGCTTTGCCGCGACGGAAAACTATGTCTATCTCTCCCGCACGGGCGACGTTGTGTTCCCACTGACGGATGACAGCACGCTGGTAGCGGAATTCCCGGTGTACGTCTACCGCTATGGCGAGCAGGACGGGCGCATCACCTACCGCGTTCGCATCAACAACGCACGGCCTGAGTACTTCACGCCGAGTCTGACCCTGCGCAGCGGCGCCGTAGCGAACTTCACCTTCGACGATACTCGTCAAGAGTGGGTGACGCAGCTCAAGCGCAGCGACTTCGGCGCAGACGAGCGCGACATCATTCACCTGACGGGACTGCGCGGCGAAAAAACCAACGCATTCCTGACCGTAACAGGCCGCGAAGAAAGGCGCATCGTTACGCTGACGTGGACGGCGGACACACAGCGCACGACTATCGACGCGCAGAACGTTGTCTGGGACAGCGACCGCGCTGCCGAAGGCAACGACCTGCTGTGCTGCGCCGGCGAGCTGGTGTCGGTCACGATGCAGCCCGCAGCGGGCTATCGCGGCATCCACGCTTCCCTGAGCGACCCGGCTGTTTCCCTGAGCATCAGCGAGGGGAACGACGCGCTTTCCTTCCTCATGCCCTACGCGCCGCTGACCTTGACGCTGACGGCGGACAAGCTTTATACCGTCACGCTGGACACGGCAGGCGGCGATCCGATCCGTCCCATCCAGTACACGGTGGAATCGGAAGCGTTCCAGCTGCCGACCCCGGTTCGCACGGGCTACATCTTCCTCGGCTGGACGGGCGAGGGCATCACCGAACCGCAGAAAACCATTGAAATCCCGCAAGGCAGCACGGGCGACCGCACCTACACCGCGAATTGGCAGGTGATTGAATACACCATCATTACGCTGCTGGAAGGGGGCAATGCGGGCTCGTCGCAAGTGTATTTCTACACGGTGGAGCAAACCGTAACGCTGCCGCCCCCGACCCGCACGGGCTACACGTTCCTTGGCTGGACAGGCGAGGGCATCACGACGCTGCAGCCGAACGTGACCATCCCGAAGGGTTCGACGGGCGACAAGAAGTATATCGAGAACTGGGAACTGACAGAATACAACATCGCCATGGATTTGAACGGCGGCAGCGGTCAAGAAAAGGTGGTTTACACCATGACGGATGAGGATTTCGAGCTGCCGACCCCGACCCGCAACGGCTACGAGTTTGTCGGCTGGACGGGCGAGGGCATCACGACGCCGCAGACAAGCGTCAAAATTCCGAAGGGTTCGACGGGAAACAAGGCGTATACCGCAAACTGGAAGGTGATTGAATACACCATCACACTGGACACGAACGGCGGCCCAGTCGTGTCTCCGATAAAATACACCGTGGAGGATACCTTCACCCTGCCTTACATTCTCCGTCCGGGCTACGAATTTGCCGGCTGGACCCTCGATGGCAGCGGTATGCTCCCTTCCACGCCGCTCATTATTTATCCTGGCACAACCGGCGACCTCCATTACAAGGCGGAGTGGCGTTTGGCGGAGTACACCATTACCATGGATTTGGACGGCGGCAGCGGTCAAGAAAAGGTGGTTTACACCATAACGGATGAGGATTTCGAGCTGCCGACCCCGACCCGCAACGGCTACGAGTTTGTCGGCTGGACGGGCGAGGGCATCACGACGCCGCAGACAAGCGTCAAAATTCCGAAGGGTTCGACGGGAAACAAGGCGTATACCGCAAACTGGAAGGTGATCAGATACACCATCACACTGGTCACGAACGGCGGCGCAGTCATAGCTTCGATACGCTACACCGTGGAGGATTCCGTCACCCTGCCCATCCCTCCTGAGCGTCCGGGCTACGAATTTTCCGGCTGGGTCCTCGATGGCAGCGGTCAGTTCCCTTCAACGCCGATGATTATCCCCAAAGGCTCAACCGGCGACCGCATTTACAAGGCGGAGTGGCGTGTGGCGACGTACACCATTACCTACGTGAGCCACGGCAAAGCATATAATTGGGTTCAATACACCATCAACAACAGCGTTTATTTCGGGGTACCGGAAGAAGAACCGTCCTACTACCTTCCGGGCTATACCTTTGTAGGCTGGAAAATCGACGGCGTAGAAGGAACGCCGCGCTCCTACATGCTGCCCAAGGGCTCGTATGGCAATCGAACGGCGACCATGCTTTGGGAGGCAATTCCGTAAGCGTAAACAAGGAGAACAAGGAGGGGCTGCGCATTGGACTACCTCAGCGTAAAGGAAATAGCGGAGCTGTGGGGCGTTTCCATCCGCATGGTGAATTACTACCTGAATACCGGGCGGATTCAGGGGGCAATCCGGAAATCGGGCGGGTGGCTGATTCCGGCGAATACGCCGCATCCGGCGGATTTACGCAAGAGCGGGCAGCGCGGGCAGGAAAAAATCCCCCCGCGGATGGCCAAGTGCTATATGCCGCTGATTTCCCGCCCGTGCGACAACGGCTTCCAGAATCTCCTGCTGACCATGAACGACGAGGAGGAACGCGACATCGCCCGCGCCCTGCACCACTATTTCCGCGATGAGCACGAGGAAGCCCGCGAAATCAGCGAGAAATACCTGACGAGCAAGTGCCCCGAAATCCGCCTGTCCGCGCTGATTACCAACACGATGGCGATGCTGCAGACGGGGGATGCCGCCAAGTGCCGCCGGAATCTCGAAATGATTCAGCGGGACGGGCAGCGCGCAAACGACGATTCGTGGCGGCTGTACAGCAGCATTACCGACGCGCTCATCAGCGTGTTCTTCCACTCCGAGAAGCTCGACCTGACGCCTATCCGCCCCGCTATCGGTATTCTTCCGCCCGGAATGCAGTATTTCGCCATGTACGCCATCGCCCACGCGCTCTACATCCGGCGCGAATACGAACACGCGATGGGCATTGCCGAATCCGCCCTGCTGATGGCGGGCACGCGCTACCCCATTGACAGCATCTACCTCAACATCGTCCTGTGCATGATTTGCATGAGCCTGAAGCAGGATGAACGCGCGGAGCAGAAGTTCGACGCCGCGTGGAGCATCGCCAGCCGCGAGGGGTACATCCACCCGTTTGTGGAGCATCACGGCATGTTGCAGGGGCAGGTGGAGCGCGCGCTGCGCAAGCAGGATCCGGAAACGTACAACAAGATTGTGCAGTCGGTCTACCGCTTCAGCCGCGGGTGGATGAAAATTCACAACCCCGTGTCGACGCTGCAGGTGACCGACGCGCTCACACCCTACGAGTTTTCGATTGCCATGCTTGCCGCGAAGGGTCGCAGCAACAAGGAAATCGCCGCGCTGATGGGCATTTCCGTCAACACGGTGAAGTCGTACATGGAGAGCATCTTTGAGAAGTTGCAAATCTCCAGCCGGAATGAAATCGACGCGTATGTGAATCGGTAATATCGACAAAAGCACGCACTCCGAATGTCGACATGCAAGTATTGCGGCTTAGAAAACCCGAAGGAAGCGCGCTACTGCCAACACTGCGGTGAATACAGGTGAATAAAAATCAGCCGCGACGAGCATATTCACTCGTCGCGGCTGTGTTTATCTATGCGCTTCCTTATTCTGATACATCCGCGCGTCCGCCCGCGCTAAGGACTCCGCCAACTCATCCGTTGACGGATTAAAATGCGAACAGCCCACCGATACCATCGGCAGAACCGGATTCTCCGCCCGCGCCGCATCCATCAGGTGCTGGAAAATCTCCGTCATGGTGTTGTATTGCGCGTTCCGCCGCGTCAGTATCACGCAGAACTCGTCGCCGCCGATGCGGAAGCACGTCCCGTAATTCCCATACGCGCGGCGGATGCAGCCGGCAATCGTCCGCAGGCAGGCGTCGCCCATCAAGTGCCCATGGCAGTCGTTGACGTCCTTGAAGCGGTCAACGTCGAACATCAGGATGGTAGCAGGCACGCGCAGGCGCGCCAGATAATGCTCGTAGCCCAAGCGGTTGACAAGCTGCGTCAGCCCGTCGGTTTGCAGCACCATGTCGCTGGAGAATTTCGACATCATCAGCGCACCGCAGCTGATGGTAATCCAGTCGATTTTGACCATCGGCAGGAACAGCTGCACCATCAGCCCTAACAGCACGAACAGCGTCGCGAGCAGCAGCTGTGTGCCGCCGGTGTACTGGTAGGCGCGGCAGGCGAACCAAATCTGCACGAGGAAGAACACCGTGCTGCCCCCGTAGGCGAGCATGTAGAGTGCGTAGAGCGCCCCGTGGTGGTAGAAATTCTGCCCATCGACATAGAATATCAGCCCCGTGAACGCCGAGAGCAGCACCAGCAGCGCGTGGAAGCACGCAAGGCACAGCAGCCTGTGTACCACTTTCCGCGGGCAGGGATGGATAACGCAGCCCGCGAACAGACCGATTAGCGGCGCAAGCGAAAGTTCGATGGTCTTGACGGCGATATGCAGCGGAATCAGCGCGGGCGGCGTGCCATCCATCTGCACGCCCGACCACTCACACAGCGCGCAAATGGCGATGGTGGCGTACAGGCCGCCGCAGAGCAGGTTTCGGATCTTGGATTGGCTGATGTCGCCGCGCAGGGAGAAGAGCATAATCGCCATGGCGAAGACGCTGAGAGCAATATTTGCCGTGTATAATTCATTCATGCTGATTGTGGAGGCGGTTGACAAGCAATCGCGGCAGATAAGTTTGAAAAGGGCAAATTCCCCCTTCTTATAATAATGATACCACGAAAAAAAGAGGATGAAAAGTGGGTTACATAGGGCAAATTGCAAATGTGGCAGATTTCAACAAATGCGGGGAAATGGTTACATGGAGCGTCTCCCATCCCCACGAAAAAAAGGGACTGACCGAAGCCAGTCCCTTTGATGATTATTCGTATTCGCAAACGCTTGCCCAGCGGATGAGCAGGTCGCGCTCTTCGGGCTTGCCCTTGAGGGACTGGCTCGCGGCGACGATCGGAATCCACTGCTGGACGTACTGCTTGGCGGTGTCGCTCTTCTTGCAGAAGAGGGAGAGGTACTTTTCCGCCAGCGCTTCCTTGCCTTCGAGGACGAAGAGCAGGTAGGTGCGGGCAACATCAGCGGACGCGTTGCCCTGCGTGGCGTGCGACCAGTCGAGGATGTACCACTGTCCGTCGGGGGCGATGATGATGTTGGACGGGTTGAAGTCGCCGTGGCAGACCTTCTTGTGGACGTGCATACTCGCCAAGCGGGTGTGCAGCTCGTAGCGGGTGGTCGCGTCGAGGTCGGTGGCGGAAATCTTGCGCTGCATCTTCTCCGTCAGGCTGTTGAGCATCGGGCAGGTGCAGGCGTGAACCTTCATCTGAATGTCCACAAACAGGTTCAGGTACTCGTCTTCCTTTTCCGGATGCGCCGCCATCAGCGCAGCCAGCGTGTCGCCTTCAACGAACTCCGTCGTAATCGCCCATTGACCGTTCACCGTGTCAACAGCAAGGAGCTTCGGAATCGGCAGGCCCGTCTCTTCCACGCGCGCCGTGTTCAGCGCTTCGTTCAGAATGTCCGCCTTGCTGTACCCTTCGGCAAACACCTTGATGGCCTTGGCGCCGTCGCGGTAAATCTTCTTATTCTCCCGCTCGGCAATCACATGCGTCAAATCCATAGGGAAACCTCCTTCTATATGGTTCATGTTTATTGGGGGAGAGGCGCCAGAGGCTCTGCCTCTGGACTCCGCAAGGGAGTTCCTCCCTTGACCCTTCCGCGCGATTGAGTTGGTGACGACTGCTTACTTCTTCCGCGTGTTGATTGGGGGAGACGACCTCATCATGAAGTCGATATTTGTCCTAAATATCTATTCGCCGCCCAAATGCGACATTCCTGCAAGCAGACAAAATTTTTTGTGCTCAAAAATGCCCGGCCCAGCAGAAGCATTCCTGCCAAGCCGGGGAGAATGGCGCATTACTCGCCGTAGTACGCCTTCAGATACATTCCCTTGATTTCGCTGATGAGCGGGTAGCGCGGGTTCGCGCCGGTGCACTGGTCGTCGAACGCCTGCTCGGACATTTCGTCCAGCGTCGCGAGGAACTTCTCTTCGTCCACACCGTAGTCGCGGATCGTGTTCTTGATGCCGACGCGCTCCTTCAGGGCATGGATGTTGCGAATCAGGTTCTCCACCGTCTCGTCGTCGTTTGCGCCCTTGAAGCCGAGGTACTCGCCGAATTCGGCGTAGCGGCGCTTCGTGTGCGGATAGGCGTACTGCGGGAAGGTGCCCATCTTCGTGGGAACTTCGGCGCTGTTGTAACGGATGACCAGCTCAATCAGCAGCGCGTTGGCGATGCCGTGCGGCAGGTGATGGAACGCGCCCAGCTTGTGCGCCATGGAGTGGCAGACGCCGAGGAACGCGTTCGCGAACGCCATGCCAGCCATCGTGGCGGCGTTGCCCATCTTTTCGCGGGCAACCGGCTCGTTCTGACCGTTGTCGTAGCACGCGGGCAGATACTCGAAAATCAGCTGAGCCGCCTGCTTCGCCAGACCGTCGGTGAAGTCTGTCGCCAGCATGGAGGCGTAGGCTTCCAGCGCGTGGGTCAGCGCGTCGATACCGGAGGCGGAGGTCAAGCCCTTCGGCGCGGACATCATCATGTCAGCGTCCACAATCGCCATCTTCGGCAGCAGCTCGTAGTCCGCCAGCGGGTACTTCACGCCGGTGTCCTGATCGGTAATGACGGCGAACGGGGTGACTTCGGAGCCAGTGCCAGCGGAGGTCGGGACGGCGATGAAGTACGCCTTTTCGCCCATCTTCGGGAAGGTGTACACACGCTTGCGGATATCCATGAAGCGCATTGCCATGTCGAGGAAGTCCACTTCCGGATGCTCGTACATGACCCACATAATCTTGCCGGCGTCCATTGCGGAACCGCCGCCGATGGCGATAATGCAGTCCGGCTGGAAGGAGGTCATCGCCTTGGCGCCTTCCTTCGCGCAGGCGAGGGACGGGTCGGGCGCAACATCGTAGAACGTGGTGTGGACGATGCCCAGCTCATCCAGCTTGTCGGTAATCGCCTTGGTGAAGCCGGATTTGAACAGGAACGCGTCGGTGACGATGAAGCAGCGCTTCTTGCCCATAACTGCCTTGAGTTCATTCAGGGCGACGGGCAGGCAGCCCTTCTTGAGGTAGACCTTTTCAGGCGCACGGAACCACAGCATATTCTCCCTCCGGATGGCAACAGTCTTGACGTTCAGCAGGTGCTTGACGCCGACGTTCTCAGAGACGGAGTTGCCGCCCCACGAGCCACAGCCCAGCGTCAGCGACGGACGCAGCATGAAGTTGTACAGGTCGCCGATGCCGCCCTGAGAGGAAGGCGTGTTGACGAGGATACGGCAGGTCTTCATGCGCGCGGCGAAGCGGTCAATCAAATCCTTGCGGGTGACGGCGTTCAGGTAGATAGAAGAGGTGTGGCCGTAGCCGCCGTCAGCAATCAGGTGCTCCGCCTTGTCGAACGCATCGTCGATGTCCTTGGCGCGGTACATCGCCAGCACGGGAGAGAGCTTCTCATGCGCGAACTCTTCGGAAATATCCACGGATTCGACTTCACCAATCAGCACCTTGGCGGTTTCCGGCACGTCCACGCCTGCGAGCTTGGCGATGGTGTGCGCCTTCTGACCGACAATCTTGGCATTCAGCGCGCCGTTGATGATGATGGTCTTGCGCACCTTGTCCAGCTCTTCGCCTTCGAGGAAGTACGCGCCGCGCTTGGCGAACTCCGCCTTCACCGCGTCGTAGATGCTGTCCAGTACGATGGTGGACTGCTCGGACGCGCAGATCATGCCGTTGTCGAACGTCTTGGAGTGCAGGATGGAGTTGACGGCCACCTTCACATCAGCGGATTCGTCGATAATCGCGGGTGTGTTGCCAGCGCCGACGCCCAGCGCAGGCTTGCCGGAGGAGTACGCCGCCTTGACCATGCCGGGGCCGCCGGTGGCAAGGATGATGTCGGCTTCCTTCATCGCCATGTTGGTCAGCTCCAGCGAGGGAACATCGACCCACGAGATGATGTCTTCGGGCGCGCCGGCAGCCACAGCGGCTTCCAGCACAACCTTCGCGGCGGCGATGGTGGACTTCTTCGCGCGCGGATGGGGAGAGATGATGATGCCGTTGCGGGTCTTGAGGCAAATCAGCGTCTTGAAAATGGCGGTAGACGTGGGGTTGGTGGTCGGGATGACCGCAGCGACAACGCCGATAGGTTCTGCAACCTTCATCATGCCGAATGCTTCGTCGCGCTCCAGCACGCCGACGGTCTGCGTGTCCTTGTAGGCGTTGTAGATGTATTCAGCGGCGTAGTGGTTCTTGATGACCTTATCTTCCACCACACCCATGCCGGTTTCTTCCACCGCCATCTTCGCCAGCGGGATGCGCATGTTGTTCGCGGCGAGGGCAGCTGCCTTGAAAATCTTGTCCACCTGCTCCTGCGTGTAGGTCGCATAGACCTTTTGTGCCGCGCGGACGCGGGCGAGGGCCGCCTCGAAGCTCTCCACGTTATCGACGATCGGATACTCTTTCGCCATGATACTCTCTCCTTATGCTTCATCCGTCCTGCGGGGATGCGCCCGCGAACGGGGAATGTCGGTGTTTGTCGGGGTGACGAGAACAGTGTAGCAGATTGTTAAGCTCTTGTCAAGTGGCTGACACGATTTTAACGATATTTTTTTCACAATTTAATACGTTTTCGGAACGGGATGAATGGAATGGCGGATAGATGGGCGAAGGGGACAAATACAAAAAGCGCTGTACAGTAAAAGAACAGCGGCTGAATGTCGAATTTGCTGTTCTTGCTTGAAAATGTGCGGAAGATGCGGTATAATGGGGTGGAAAAGCAAAGGAAGGGGAGGGGACGCGCGTGAAAAGGAGTAGCACAGATACTTGTTGCCTCACGTTGCCGCTTAAATTGGAAAAGTGGCAGTCCGACCATCTTGAAAAGCGTTTCGAGATTGCGCGGCAGCTGTATAATACGCTGGTTCATGCCGAACTAAAGAAGAAATGCCAAGTTGAAAGAATGTCTGAATACCAAGAAATCATGAAAATGATTGATGCTGCCAGCAATCAGAAGGAAAAGTGGGCATTAGAAAAAAGGAGAAAAGCATTTTTGGAAGAAAACGGTTTTAGCAGAAATGCCTTTAAGGCTGATATGGAAAAATACTATAAGCACTTTAATGATAATATCGGCGCAAATGTAGCGTTGCATGGAATTACAGCACAGGTGTGGATTGCTTTTGATAAGGTGTTCGTTGACAACTATAAGCAGAAGGGAAAAGTACATTTCAAAAAGCCGGGTGAACTTTGTTCCGTGCAGGGCTATTCACAGAAGAAAAGCGGTGGAAAGGAGATTATGTTCCGAGAAGATAGAATTATATGGAATCAGCAAGGTAATCGTGACCGCAAGAAGGTAAAAAGAGAGTTTTTGCTGAAATTATCACCTAATAATCCTTACGAGGCCGAGATGTTGAAAAGGCATGTGAAATTTGTCCGCATCCTCCGCAAAGACGGCAAGACAAAGCCGCATTGGTATGCACAGCTTGTTTTGGAAGGAAAGCCGGCGGTGAAGCGTGACCCGATAAGCAGTGCGCCGAAGCATCCCGTCGGGCATGGTGTCGTTGGCATCGACATTGGCACACGGACGCTGGCATACTCGACCGATAAGGAGGTTAATCTGCTGGAATTGGCTGACCGTGTGCAGAATATAGAACAAGAAAAGCGGCGCTTGCAGCGCAAGATGGACAGAAGCCGACGCGCAATGAATCCGGAGAATTACAATTCGGATGGAACATTTAAGCGCGGCGTGAAGCTAACGCGGAACAAGTCCAAGCGATACAGACGGATTCAGCACCAGCTGGCAATGATTCAGCATCATCAGGCGGACATCCGAAAACAGCAGCATAACGAATTGGCAAATTATCTGCTGACGCTGGGTGATTGCTTCTTTGTGGAGAACATGAGTTACTGCGATTTAGTCCACAGAGCAAACAAAACGGAGATTTCCGAAAAGACTGGACGGTATAAACGCAAAAAGCGATTCGGAAAATCCATTGCCAACAAAGCACCTGCCATGCTGATTACGATGCTGAAACAGAAATGCCAGTCGCGCGGGCTGGAAGGGGTGAAAGAAGTTGATACGCATGTGCGCGCCAGCCAGTACAACCACCAGACAGATACCTGCATCGAAAAGGCACTTGAAAACCGCTGGAACGTTATGCCGGACGGCGAACGCATACAGCGCGATTTGTACTCGGCGTTTCTACTGCAGCATTGCAAGCAGGGATTGCCGGAATATAATAGGAAGGAATTAAAGAAAGAGTTTGGAGAAGAACTTTACCGTGTATTTGACCGCGAGGCACTTCAACGTGACTATCCTCAATTTGTTGCGTATCATCACATGACGATTCAGCGGCTTTCAGAACTGCCGCATACGATTCCCAGCATGGGTATCAGGCGAATCATCAGCTAACATAAAAAACAGGTGCGGTTCGCACCAGCAAAACCGGTCGATTGTCCGTCCGGGGCTGTCGCTAATGGCGGCAAAGGTCGCCTTGACAGCAGAAGAGTTTCGGGAAAATAGTCAGCGCAGCATTGCTTTGTTCAATACTGAAAAGCTATCTACCGACTCAACACACGTTCTGAAAAGTGCATATTGCAATTCTGTGCATTTCTGCCGTTGCAATCTGCACGGGGCGTGTGGAGGCAAAGCCGCTTGCTTATCCCAAACAGATACCCGAAAAAAGTCTGTTGCAATCTGCACGGGGCGTGTGGAGGCAAAGGAGAGATTGACCGTGCGTGCGTGAAATTACCGATAGTTGCAATCTGCACGGGGCGTGTGGAGGCAAAGGCGCATGGCTAAAAACGGATGCATACCCGTGGCGCGGTTGCAATCTGCACGGGGCGTGTGGAGGCAAAGGCTTGAACCCTAACTGTTCGAGAAGCGCATTGAGTTGCAATCTGCACGGGGCGTGTGGAGGCAAAGATAACGATGAGATTGTAGCGCTTGTAAGTCCAGGTTGCAATCTGCACGGGGCGTGTGGAGGCAAAGTTTCGGGTGAGGATATTCATTTCGTCAATCTCCTTGTTGCAATCTGCACGGGGCGTGTGGAAGACCTTGCATCATCCCCCGAAAAAAATCCGAGAAAATTTATGCAGACCTATTGCATTTTTATTCATTTTGGTGTATAATCCATCTTGTCCGACAGACGGACACAAAAATGATGAAAATCATGATGAAGATAAAGGAGTCGATTGTTATGGCGAAGATGCGCGTATTGCTGGCTTATTCCGGTGGTCTGGATACCTCGATTATCGTGCCGTGGCTGAAGGAAAATTATGACTGCGACGTGGTCTGCGTTGCGGGCGACGTCGGGCAGGGCGAAGAGCTGGAGCCCCTCCACGAGAAGGCGAAAAAGTGCGGCGCGGAAAAGCTGTACATCGAAGACCTGCGCAAGGAGTTCGTCGAGGACTTCATTTGGCCGACGCTCAAGGCGGGCGCGGTCTATGAGGGCAAGTACCTGCTGGGCACGTCCTTCGCACGGCCGCTGATTGCCAAGCGCCTCGTCGAAATCGCTCACAAGGAGAACTGCACTGCCATCTGCCACGGCTGCACCGGCAAGGGCAACGACCAAGTCCGCTTCGAGCTGACCATCAAGGCGTTTGACCCGAATATGCAGATTATCGCGCCGTGGCGCATCTGGGACATCAAGACCCGCGAGGAGGAAATTGACTACGCCGAAAAGCGCGGCATCCCCGTCCC